>OGPT01001916.1_pt1 | contig 17994 bp, 9 predicted proteins | sample 1552951 | NCBI WGS metagenome assembly OGPT01 (sample SAMEA2580224, study PRJEB22360) | human gut metagenome | biome: human gut; feature: human-associated habitat; material: faeces | place: Denmark | collected 2008/2010
TTGTACCACAAGCTGCACCAATGCTTTTAACACGAAATTTATTATATACAGGATTGACTAGAGCAAAAAAATTATTGATTGTTATTGGAAACGAGAGAGTTATAGATTATATGATTAATAATGTGGACAGTAAAAAAAGAAATACTGGATTAGAATTTAAAATGAAGAACATGAATACTTGACAATTTTTAGACATTATTGTAATATTAAGTGGGAGGAAAAAAATATGAGTAACAGAAGAAGTTTTTTTATGAAATTTACAAGAGAAGATGCAAAAAAACAAATAGAAATTAAAGAGAAAAAATTAAATAGAAAATTAACACCTGAGGAGAAACACAAAATAATAAAAGGAGTAGCACATAATGCGAGGGCAAAAGCTATAAGAGCATCTTTAGCTGCATTTTTAGGAATTGGAACAATTGCAGCAGGAGTAACAGCAGTAAGAGCCTTAAACCCAGGAACAGAAGTAAAAAAAGAAGAAACACAAAGCAATACAAATGAAAAAGGTAAAGAAAATCCTTTTTTGGTTGACATAAAAGTTAAAGATAAAGATGAAAAAGAAATCAATGCTTTAAATACTAAAGAAGCGATTGTAGCATACCTAAAAAATATGTATATAGAAGAATATGAAAAAGAAACAGGAGATACAGCATTAACAACAGCAGATATAAAAATTATGGAATCTTCACAAGACTATCTATATCAACTAGAAGATGGAACATTTGTTACACATGGACAAAATCCAGAAACAACAGAAATGAATATGCAAGAAAATGGAGAAAAGTATTCTACATATACTAATGAAAATGGAAGTGCGATTGAGTCAAATGTGTATGCAATTCGATTAAGCGAAAATAATAAAATTCTTGATATGATAACAGAAAAGGATTTAAAAAGAACAATTCCAGGTGATAATTATTTAGAAATGAAAGACTATAATTCTATACTTGAAAAAATGGGAAATGTAGTAAGTAAGTCTTATAGCTTAATGAATGTAGTAGGAGCTGAAAATATATCACAAGCAACAGTAGATAATTATAAAAAAGAATTATTGAAAGCGGTAAAGAAATATCAAATTGATAATATAGGGCAAACACAAGATACAACACAACAAGATGTTCAAAAGGATGACGGAATGGAAATAGATGATTAATGTATAAAACACCACTTTTTGCAAACAATATGTTTAAAACATAATTTGCAAGGAGTGGATTTTTTTGAGAAAATATCAAAAATTAGACATAGAAGGAGCAATACTAGATGAAGAGCAACTAAAAAAGCATATGGAAAAAATAGCAATACAACATACATTAAAATCAAAATCAGATAAAAACACATATCCAATACCACAAATGTTAACAAACTATGGGTTAATAAAAAGTACGTATAATCTATTAAATGAACATATAAAATTAGGAATAAACATACATCCAGCTGGAGAATGGATATTAGACAACTTTTATATAGTAGAAGAATCTGTAAGACAAATAGAAAAAGAGATAACATTAAAAAAATACACAAATTTTGTAGGAATTCAAAATGGTAAATATACAGGATTTGCACGAATATACGTATTAGCAAACGAAATAGTAGCATATACAGATAACAGAATAACAGGAGAGAACTTAGAAAAATATTTGCAAGCATATCAAACCAAAAAAACATTAAATATGGAAGAAATATGGAATATAGGAGTGTTTTTACAAATAGCAATAATACAAAACATTGCAGATATATGCGAAAAAATATATAGTAGTCAAATCCAAAAATATAAAGTAAAAAGTATAATAGAAAGACTAGTAGAAAAGAAAGAAAAAAGCGAATTAAAATATAATCAATTTTCTGGAATGAGGCTAAAAGGTAATGAAGTAAAAAATATGAAATATCCATTTATAGAATACATGTCATATTCACTAAAGAAATATGGAAAAAAAGCATATGGATATCTAAATATTTTAGAAGAAGAAGTAGAAAAACTAGGAATAACAGTATCAGACGCAATACAAAAAGAGCATTTTGCAACAGCTATAAGAAAAATAACAATGAGAAATTGCATAACAAGTATAAAAACTATTCAAAGAATAAATTTTTTAGATATATTTGAAAAAATTAATGGAGTAGAAGGAATTTTAAGTAATGATCCAGCAGGAGTATATGACAAAATGGAATATAAAACAAAAGAATATTATAGAAATACAATAAAAGAAATTGCACAAAAAACGAAAATGTCTGAAATATATATAGCAAGAAAAACAATAGAATTGTGTAATAATGCTGAAAGTGGAAGCAAACAGAGCCATATAGGATATTATTTAATAGATGATGGAAGAAGCGAATTATATAATAAATTACAATATAAAGAAAAAATATTAAAACCACAAACAAAATCAAAAATTTATATCATAACATTTTTTATACTAACATTAGGATTATCAATTATATTAGCAGGAGTAAACGAAAAAAGTCTAACTAAATTTATATTAACAACAATATTTTTAATTATACCAATATCAGAATTTGTAACTCAAACAATTCAATATATATTAGGTAAAATAATAAAACCAAAAATAATACCAAAGATGGAATTAGCAAATGGAATAACAAAAGAAAATGCAACATTTGTAGTAATACCAACAATTATAAAAACAAAAGGAAAAGTGCAAGAACTATTTGGTAAAATGGAAGTATTTTATTTAGCTAATAAAAGCCAAAATTTATATTTTGCATTATTAGGAGACTGTTCTGAAAGTACTACAAAAGATGAAAAATTTGATAAAGAAGTAATAGAAGAAGGGCTAAGGCAAGTAACAATCTTAAACGAAAAATACTCACAAAATGGATTTCCGATATTCCACTTTATTTATAGAGAAAGGCAATACAATAAAAAAGAAGATAAATATCTAGGATGGGAAAGAAAAAGAGGATTACTTACACAATTTAATGAATATATCTTAAAAAATGAAAAAAATAAATTCAAAATAAACACAATAAATCAACAAGAATTACCAAAAATAAAATATGTAATAACATTAGATGCAGATACAGACTTGGTTTTAAATACTGCATTTGAACTAGTTGGAGCTATGTCACACATATTAAACAAACCAGAAATACAAAATGGAATAGTAACAAAAGGTCATGCATTAATGCAACCACGAGTAGGGATAAATTTAAATGTTAGTCATACAAATTTATTCACAAAAATCTTTGCAGGAGCTGGTGGAATAGATAATTATACAAATGCAATATCTGATATATATCAAGATAATTTTCAAGAAGGAATTTTTACAGGAAAGGGAATATATGATGTTGAAATATTTTCAAAAGTATTAAAACAAGAAATTCCAGAAAATACAGTACTTAGTCACGATTTATTAGAGGGAAGTTATTTAAGATGTGGATTAGCGTCAGATATAATGTTAATGGATGGATATCCTACTAAATATGCGAGTTTTATGAATAGGTTATCAAGATGGACAAGAGGAGATTGGCAAATTACAAGATGGCTAAAAAGCAAATTAAATGCACTTTCAAAATTCAAAATATTTGATAATTTAAGAAGAAGTTTATTTGAAATAGCAACAATAGTTTTGCTAGCATGGGGAATATGTACAAAAAGTCAATGGCTAGTATTAATATCACTTGGAGTTGTTATATATCCATTTGTATTAGAAATTTTAACATTGGCATTTTCAAGAAAAGAAGGAGAGAAAAAACAAAGAACATTTACACCACATATTGCAGGTGTAAAAGGTGCAATATATAGGGCAATTTTAACAGTAGGTTGTGTGCCATATAAGGCATACGTAGAATTAAAAGCGATTTGTAAAACAATATATAGAGTAAATATTTCTCATAAACATTTGTTAGAATGGATGACTTCAGAAGATGCAGAAAAACAATCTAAAACTACATTTGAAAATTATTATAAAATGATGGCTATAAATGTAATATTCGGAATATTAGCAATTTTACTGGGTTTTGATAGATGGTTATTAACAATTATTGGAATTTTGTGGATAACTACTCCTTATATCATGTATAAAATAAGCAAAGTACCTGAAAATAACAAGAAAAAAATAGCGAAAGAAGATGAAATATATCTAAAAGAAATTGCACAAAGAACTTGGCAATTTTTTAAAGACTATTTAACAGCAGAAAACAATTATATGATTCCAGATAATTATCAAGAAGACAGAAAGCAAGTAGTAGTTCCAAGAACATCATCTACAAATATAGGACTTTCAATGTTAGCAATAATATCAAGTTATGACCTAGGATTTGAGGGATTAGAATCAAGTATAGATAGACTAAAAAAGCTAATAAATGTTGTATATGAACTTCCAAAATGGAATGGACACTTATATAATTGGTATAATATAAAAACCAAAAAACCATTAATTCCAAGATATATTTCAACAGTAGATAGTGGAAATTTAGTTGGGTATATGTACACAACAAGAGCTTTTTTAGAGGAGCTAGACAAAACAGATGCAATAGAAGATTTGATAAATAAATTAACAGAAATGATAGAAGATACAGATTTTAAAGTATTATATAATGAGGAGCAGAGGTTATTTTCAATAGGATTTAATATAGAAGAAAACAAATTAACAGATTCATATTATGACCTATTAGCATCAGAAGCAAGACAAGCAAGTTTAGTGGCAATAGCTAAAAATGATGTGCCATCAAAACATTGGAATAATTTAAGTAGAACATTAACAGTATTACGAAAATACAAAGGACTCATTTCATGGTCAGGAACAGCATTTGAATATTTAATGCCAAATATCAATATTCCAAGATATAAAGGAAGCTTATTAGACGAATCATGTAAATTTGCAATAATGAATCAAATTGAATATAGCCAAAAACTAGGAATACCTTGGGGAATATCAGAAGCGGCATTTAATTTAAAAGACCTACATTCAAATTATCAATATAAAGCATTTGGAATACCATGGTTAGGGCTAAAAAGAGGATTAGCAGATGAAATGGTAAGTGCAACTTATGGAAGCGTATTAGCAATAACAGATATGCCAACAGCAGTATTAAAGAATCTAAAAGAATTAGAAAAACAAGGAATGTATGATAAATATGGATTTTATGAATCAATAGATTACACACCAGAAAGACTTACAAAAGGTCAAAAATCAATACCTGTAAAAACATATATGGCACATCATCAAGCCTTGATACTACTATCTATAAACAACTTATTTAATAATCAAATATTTCAAAAAAGATTCATGAAAAATCCAGAAATAGAAGCAGTAAGTATTTTATTGCAAGAAAGAATGCCAGAAACATTTATAATAACAAAAGAATCAAAAGAAAAACCAGAAAAAATTAGATATCAAGATTACGAAAATTATACAGTAAGAGAATATAACAAAATAGATGAGAGAGTAATCAGAGGAAATGTAATAGGAAATGAAAAATATGTTGTGGCAATGAATCAGATAGGATGTGGAGTAAGTAAATTTGAAGAAAATTATATAAATAGGTTTAAAAGAACAGATGATTATAACCAAGGAATATTTTTCTATATAAAAGATATAAAAACAAATGAAATCTGGTCTGCAACAGATGATAATAATTGTGAGCAATTTACAGTTCAATTTATGCCAGACAGAAATCAATTTGAAAAAACAGAAGAAGAAATAAAAACAAAATTCAAAGTTACTGTTGATGCAAATGAACCTGTTGAAATACGAAGACTTGAAATTCAAAATAAAACACAAGAAGAAAAAATATTAGAAGTAACATCATATTTTGAGCCTGTACTTTCAAGAAAAGAGCAGGATTATGCACATCAAGCATTTAATAATCTATTTTTAGTATATGGATATGATGAAGAAAATGATTATTTGACAGTAAAAAGAAAGAAAAGAGAAAGTAATCAAAAAGAATTATATTTAATTGCAAAAATGCAAACAAATAGTGAAAAAATAGGAGAAACAGAATATGAAATAGATAGAGCAAAATTTACTGGAAGAAATAATTTTGGAATACCAAAAGCTGTTCAAAATTCAACTCCATTGTCTAGAAAAATAGGACTTACTACAGAAGGAATAGTTGCATTAAAAAATACAATAAAAATTCAGCCAGAACAAAAAGTATATGTTGATTTAATATTATCAGTTGAATATGAAGAACAGCTAGCAATTCAAAATATAGAAAAATACAAAGTAATAGAAAATGTGGGCAGAGAATTTGAGATTGTAAAAGCTAAAACAGAAGCAGAATCAAGATATCTTGAAATTAAAGGTAAAGATATGGATGTATATCAAACGATATTATCATACATTTTGTTTGATAATCCGTTGAAAAACAATTCTAAATTGGCATACAAAACCTATGAGCAAAAAGACTTATGGAAATATGGTATTTCAGGAGATTTGCCTATAATTACAGTTACAATAAAATATATAAATGATATTTATGTTATTAGGCAAATTATAAAAGCATATGAATTTTTTAGAACTAAAAATATTCAAGTTGAGTTGGTAATAATAGATGAAGAAAACTACAGTTACGAAAACTATATAAAAGATGAAATTGAAGGAGTTATTTTAAATTGCCATTTAGCATATATGAAAAACATCTATGGTGGGATTTTTGTACTTTCTAAAAGTGAGATAGATGTACAAGATTTAAATTTAATAAAATTTGTATCAAGTTTAGTAATTGATAGCCATTTAGGAAATCTACAAAATATCATTAAAGATATGGAAGAAGATGTATTAGACGAATATAGAATTGTTGAAAATACTTCTAAAATAACAGGAAAAGAAGATAATACAAAAGATATAGATGTTTTAAATAATATAAAAGAACCTAAATATTACAATGAATATGGAGCTTTTTCAGAAGATGGAAAAGAATATGTTATAAAAGTAAATAAAGAAAACAAATTGCCAACAACATGGAGCCATATAATAGCAAACGAAAAATTCGGTAGTGTAGTAACAGAAAGTGGCGGAGGATATACATGGTATAAAAATAGCAGATTAAATAGAATTACAAGTTGGCAAAACAGTGCATGTAGTAATATTCCATCAGAAATAATTTATTTAAAAGATGAAGAAAATGGACGTATATGGACACTGACTGCAATGCCTATATCAGATGACAAAAATTATAATGCAATATTTGGATTTGGATATGCTAAATATATTCATTCAAGTGATGAAATTATACAGGAATTAGAAGTATTTGTACCACAAGAAGAAAGTTGTAAAATTAATATTTTAACATTGAAAAACAATGCTCCTAAAAAGAAAAAAATAAAAATTCTATACTATGTAAAACCAGTAATAGGAGAAGATGAAATAAAATCAGACAGTTATATAAAACTTAAATATGAAGAAAATTCAAATATGGTAATTGCTAAAAATCTTTATAATGTTGATGAATTTAATGATACAATATATGTTTCTAGTAGTGAAAAAATAAAATCATTTACAGGAAATAAAAAAACATTTAATATAAATAATGTAAGGCTTGATAATGATAATGGAATAGGTAAAAAGTCTTGTATAGCAATAGAATTAGAAATTGAAATAGAAAGTTTTTCTGATAAAAAAATATCTATAATTTTAGGCGCAGAAGAAAATTTAGTTTTAGCAAAAGATATTGCATATAAATATTCTAAAATTCAAAATTGTAATATGGAACTTGTAAAAGTAAAAAATAAATGGAACGAATTATTAGGAAGAGTACAAGTAAAAACACCATATGAATCTTTAAATATAATGCTTAATGGCTGGATTATGTATCAAACTATTTGTAGTAGATTACTTGCTAAAAGTGGATTTTATCAATCTGGTGGAGCATATGGTTTTAGAGACCAATTGCAAGATGCATATGGTACAAAGTTTTTGGATACAAATATTTTATATAATCAAATAATAAAACACAGTAAGCATCAATTTATAGAAGGAGATGTTGAACATTGGTGGCATGAGGAAAATAATAGAGGAATAAGGACTAAATTTTCAGATGATTTATTGTGGCTTCCATATATGGTTATAAAATATATTAGACACACTGGAGATTATGAGATTTTAAATGTTATTACACCATATTTGCAAGGTGCAAAGTTAAAAGAAAATGAAAAAGAAAAATATGAACAATATTTGCCATCAAATATTGAAGAAAGTATTTATGAACATTGTAAAAAAGCAATTGACAGAGCATGCGGAATTAGTGATAATGAGTGGAGTTTTGGAGAACATGGATTACCTAAAATTGGAATAGGAGATTGGAATGATGGATTCAGTAATATAGGACCAGAAGGTAAAGGAGAAAGCGTATGGTTAGGATATTTCTTATATGAAATTTTGAAAGGTTTTATTTCAATTACAGAATATAGGAATGATTTAGAGAAGGCTGAACAGTATAAAAAGATTGCAAAACAGTTGCAAATAAACTTAAATACAAATGCATGGGATGGCAGATGGTTTAAAAGAGCTTTTGCTGATAATGGAGATGTTTATGGAAGTATGGAAAATGAAGAATGTAGAATTGACAGTATTGCTCAAAGTTGGTCTGTAATTTCAGGTGCAGGATATGAAGAAAAACAAAAACAAGCAATGGAAAGCCTAGAAAATCATTTAGTTGATGCTGAAAGTGGAATTATAAAATTGCTTGATCCGCCTTTTGAAAAGGGTAAACTTGAGCCTGGATATATTAAAGCTTATGTTCCAGGTGTTAGAGAAAATGGTGGACAATACACACACTCTGCCATTTGGGCAATTATTGCAGAAGCCATGTTAGGTAAAGGAGATAAGGCAGTAGAATTATATAAAATGATTACACCTATAGAACATGCAAGGACAAAAGAAGCAGCAAACAAATACAAAGTTGAACCATATGTACTTGCAGCAGACGTGTATGGTGCGCAAAATTTAGCAGGTTCAGGTGGATGGACGTGGTATACAGGTTCAAGTAGTTGGTATTATTTAGCTGGTATTCAATATATTTTAGGATTTAATATTTATCATAATACAATGAGTTTCAATCCATGTATTCCGAAATTTTGGGATGAATTTGAGATTAAATATAAATTTGTCAATAGTATTTATAACATAAAAGTCAAAAATCCTAATGGAAAAAACACAGGTATTTCAAAAGTATTAATTGATGGGAATGAGCATGAAAATAAGATTATTCTTGATAGTAGTGGCAAAGTGTTTAATGTTGAAATTATTATGTAGTAAAGCAGTAATAATGCAAAAATTGTCAAAATAAAAATAAGAAAAATAAAAACTAATAGTTGCAAAACTATTAGTTTTTTGTTATGATGAAAAAGAACCAATGATTTGAAAAAATCAAAAGAAAGGATGAGGTCAAGAATGGAAATAGAAGACTTACAAAAAACAATCGAAAAAGTAAGAAAAGCACAACAAGAATTCTCAAAATATACACAAGAGCAAGTAGACAAAATATTTCAAGCAGCAGCAATAGCTGCAAACCAAAATAGAATACTACTTGCCAAAATGGCAGTAGAAGAAACAGGAATGGGAATTGTAGAAGATAAAGTAATAAAAAATCACTATGCAGCAGAATATGTGTACAATAAATATAAAGATATAAAAACATGTGGAGTGCTAGAACAAGATGACAATTATGGAATCAAAAAAATAGCAGAACCAATAGGTGTAATAGCGGCAGTAATACCAACAACAAACCCAACATCAACAGCAATATTTAAAACATTAATCGCATTAAAGACAAGAAATGGGATAATAATAAGCCCACACCCAAGAGCAAAACAGTCAACAATAGCAGCTGCAAAAATAGTGTTAGAAGCAGCAGTAAAAGCAGGAGCACCAGAAGGAATAATATCATGGATAGATGTACCATCACTAGAATTAACAAATGTGTTAATGCAATCAGCAGATATAATATTAGCAACAGGTGGACCAGGAATGGTAAAAGCTGCATATTCTAGTGGAAAACCAGCATTAGGTGTAGGACCAGGAAACACACCAGCAGTAATAGATGAAACAGCAGATATAGTATTAGCAGTAAACTCAATCATTCATTCAAAAACATTTGATAATGGAATGATATGTGCATCAGAACAATCTGTAATAGTAAGTGATAAAATCTATGACAGAGTAAGAGAAGAATTTATGAGAAGAGGATGCTATTTACTAAATGCAGAAGAAACAGAAAAAGTAAGAAAAACAATTATAATAAATGGAGCATTAAATGCTAAAATAGTCGGACAATCAGCACATACAATTGCACAATTAGCAGGAGTAGATGTTGCTGAAAATACAAAAATCTTAATAGGAGAAGTAGAAAGTGTAGATTTATCAGAAGAATTTGCACATGAAAAACTTTCACCTGTTTTAGCAATGTATAGAGCATCAAGTTTTGATGATGCAGTAAGTAAAGCATATAGACTAATAGAAGATGGAGGATTAGGACATACATCATCATTATATATCAATACAGTTACTGAAAAAGAAAAAATAGAGAAATTCTACAATACAATGAAAACATGTAGAGTATTAATAAATACACCATCATCACAAGGTGGAATTGGTGACATATATAACTTTAAATTAGCACCATCATTAACACTTGGATGCGGAACATGGGGCGGAAACTCTGTATCAGAAAATGTAGGAGTAAAACATTTAATAAATATAAAAACAGTAGCCGAAAGGAGAGAAAATATGCTTTGGTTTAGAGCACCTGAAAAGGTATATTTAAAAAGAGGTTGTTTACCAGTAGCTTTAGAAGAGCTAAAAAATGTAATGGGTAAAAAAAGAGTATTTATAGTAACAGATACATTTCTTTATCAAAACGGATACACAAAAGTAGTAACAGATAAATTAGATGAAATGGGAATAGTACATGAAACATTTTTTGATGTTGCGCCAGATCCAACACTTGCATGTGCAAAAGAAGGAGCACAATTAATAGATGCATTCAAACCTGATTGCATAATAGCAGTAGGTGGAGGTTCAGCAATGGATGCTGCAAAAATTATGTGGGTAATGTATGAACATCCAGAAATTGATTTCTTAGATATGGCAATGAGATTTATGGATATCAGAAAAAGAGTATACACATTCCCTAAAATGGGAGAAAAAGCATACTTTATAGCTGTACCAACATCAGCAGGAACAGGTTCAGAAGTAACACCATTTGCAGTAATTACAGATGAAACAACAGGACAAAAATATCCATTAGCAGATTATGAACTATTACCTAAAATGGCAATTGTAGATGCAAACTTGATGATGAATGCACCAAAAGGATTAACTTCAGCATCAGGAGCAGATGCATTAGTTCATGCAATCGAAGCATATGCATCTATGATGGCAACAGAATTTACAGATGGTTTAGCAATAGAAGCAATAAAAACGATTTTTGAATATTTACCAAGAGCATATGAAAACGGAGCAAATGACCCAGAAGCAAGAGAAAAAATGGCAAATGCAGCAACAATGGCAGGTATGGCCTTTGCAAATGCATTTTTAGGAATATGTCATTCAATGGGACATAAATTAGGAGCATATCATCACTTACCACATGGAATTACTGTATCATTAGTACTTGACGAAGTTATGAGATTTAATAGTGCAGAAGTTCCAAATAAAATGGGAACATTTCCACAATATGACCATCCACATACATTAAGAAGATATGCAGAAATTGCAGAAGCTTTAAATATTGGTGGAGCAAATGACTACGAAAAAATGGAAAATCTAATTAGTAAAATAGATGAATTAAAAGAAAGAATTGGAATAAAGAAAACAATTAGAGAATATGGAATTGATGAACAAGCATTTTTAGCTACATTAGACGAAATGTCAGAAAAAGCATTTGATGATCAATGTACAGGAGCAAATCCAAGATATCCATTAATTAGTGAAATTAAGGATATTTATTTAAAGGTATATTATGGAAATTAAGAGAGGAACGTGAGTAAAGATGAAATATAATTTAACTGAACCAATTGCTGAAAGAAAAACTAAAACAGTATATAAAGATGGAGATAAAACAATAAAATTGTTTATAGAAAATTATTCAAAAGCAGCAATTTTGAATGAAGCACTAATTCAATCAAGAGTAGAAGAAAGTACAGATTTAAAAATTTCAAAATTAATAGAAGTTACAAAAATTGAGAATAGATGGGCATTAGTTACAGAATTTATAGAAGGAACACCATTAGATGTTTTAATGAAAGAACATCCAGAAAAAGAAGATGAATATTTAAAGTTATTTGTGGATATTCAACTAGAAATAATGTCTAAAAAAGTACCATTATTAAATAGATTAAAAGATAAATATAGAAGAAAACTAGCAGAAGCAGATATTGATGATAATACAAGATATGAATTATTGCAAAGACTAGAAGGAACTAAAAATCATGACAAATTATGCCATGGAGATTTCAATCCAAGTAATGTAATAATAGATGCAAATGGAGAATACAGTATCATTGACTGGGCACATGCTACACAAGGTAATGCATCAGCAGATGTTGCAAAAACATTTTTGCTATTTTCAGTAAATGGTCACGCTGAATTAGCTGAAAAGTATTTAAACATGATTACTGAAAAAGGTGGATTAGAAAAGAGAGGAATTCAAAGATGGATTCCAATTGTAGCAGCAGTTCAATTGAAAAAAGGTGAAGTTGAAGACAGAAAAACATTAGAAAAATGGGTAGATGTAGTAGATTATGAATAATATGATAATATAAAAATATAGGGGGATTAAAAATGACAAGAGTTGAATTAAAAAACATGGCAAAAGAACAAATACAAGGGAAAATAGGAATTCTATTTTTAATATTTTTGATTATTGCAATTATAGGAGCAGGAAGCGCATTAGTACCAGTAGTAGGATGGTTTGCTGCAATTGTAATTATGCCAGCTTTTAATATTTCATTATGCATGATATTTTTGAGATTAACTAAAAATGAAGACATTTCAGTTGGAGATGCTTTTAAAGGTTTTAATATAACAGGAAAAGCAGTTTGGTTAAATATAATTACAAATTTCTTTGTATTCTTGTGGTCATTATTATTAGTGATTCCTGGAATAATAAAGGTATTTTCATATGCTGCTGCACCATTTATATTGGCAGATAACCCAGAACTAACAGCAAGAGAAGCATTATCAGAAAGTAAAAGAATAATGGATGAACATAAATTTGATTTATTTGTATTACAACTATCATTCTTTTGGTGGTATATATTAAGTGCAATTACATTTGGAATTGCATACATATATGTTGTACCATATTTTCAAGCTACAATGGCAAATTTTTATAATGATATTAAAGATAAAACTGTTGAAAACTAGATAGATATTAAATATTTAAAGATACCACAAAATATTTGCAAATTATGCGATTTTGTGGTATTATGTATATGTAACCAAAATTTTTTATAATTGAGAAAATTTTCTCAACTAATTAACAGGAGGATTATAATTATGAATGCAACAGAAGCACGGCAGAGATCACTTGATAACCAGTATGAAAATGCTATGAAAGAGATTGATAAAGCAGTAGCTGGAGGATGGACAAGATGCAGTGTTTGTTTTTCTGATCCACTCTATCCAGAAGTGGCAGAAAGAATTGCAGAAAACGGGTTTGACGTAAAAGTTACGTTAAGAGAAAACGGAATGGGGATGTCTTCTAACGTAGTATCTTGGTACAATACCAAGAATAAAGGGGAAAAAGGCAAAGTTGAATACATTACAGATGAGAGTAAGAAGTCTAAACCGCCTTTGAACGAGAAATTACTAACGAGTATTTCCTTGGAGACAAAAAGACTCCAAAGAGAAGCAAGAAGATTGAGCCAGGAAAGAAATACAAAGTAAAAGAGTTAGGGGACTGTTGAAAAATAGCCCCCTAAATTAATTCAAGAATATGAAAATTTATTTTAATATTATTTAGTTAGAAAAATAGAGTTTGTGACCTAGTTTGTGGAAATGTATTTTTAGGTCACAAAGGGAGGAAATATGTTTAAATTACACTCAGAATATAAGCCAACAGGCGACCAACCTAAGGCAATAGATTATCTAGTAAAAGGAATAGAAAGAGGCGAGAAATACCAGACACTTCTAGGAGTTACGGGCTCTGGAAAAACATTCACAATGGCAAATATAATAGAAAAAACGCAGAAACCAACATTGGTATTAGCACATAATAAGACACTAGCAGGACAATTATATTCCGAATTCAAAGAGTTTTTTCCAGAAAATCATGTTGAATACTTTGTGTCATATTATGATTATTATCAACCAGAAAGTTATATTGCACAAAGTGACACATATATAGAAAAAGATGCATCAATAAATGATGAGATAGACAAACTAAGACATTCAGCAACAGCATCATTATTTGAAACAAGAGATGTAATAATAGTAGCATCAGTATCATGTATATATGGATTAGGAGATCCGATAGACTATGAAAATATGATAGTATCATTACGTCCAGGAATGCAGGTAGAAAGAGACAAAATGCTGAAAAAACTAGTAAATATGCAATATTCTAGAAATGAAATAGACTTTAAAAGAGGAACTTTTAGAGCCAAAGGGGACATTGTAGAAATATATCCATCAGATAAAGGAGAATCAGCTATAAGAGTGGAGTTCTGGGGAGATGAAATTGAAAAAATAAGTGAAATAAATCCATTAACAGGAAAATCAATAGGAACAAGAGAACATGTAATGGTATTCCCAAATTCACATTATGTAACATCTAAAGAAAAGATGGAAAGAGCTATAAAAACAATTGAAAAAGAAATGGAAGAAAGAGTAGAATATTTCAAAAAAGAAAACAAATTAATAGAAGCACAACGTATTCAAGAACGAACCAATTTTGATATAGAAATGATGAAAGAAACAGGATTTTGCCAAGGAATAGAAAACTATTCAAGACATATAAGTGGAAGAGAACCAGGAAGCCCACCATTTACATTATTCGATTACTTCCCAAAAGATTTCCTATTATTAATAGATGAATCACATGCAACAATTCCACAAGTTAGAGCAATGTATAATGGTGACAGAGCTAGAAAAGAATCACTTGTAAAATATGGTTTTAGATTACCATCAGCATTTGATAATAGACCACTGACATTTAATGAATTTGAAGAAAGAATTAATCAAGTTGTATTTGTAAGTGCTACACCTGCTGATTACGAAAATGAACATTCGGGAAACAATGTAGTGGAACAAATTATTAGACCAACTGGGTTACTTGACCCTAAAATAGAAGTAAAACCAGTAACAAATCAAATAGATGACTTGTTAGAACAAATTAGAATTAGAGTGGAAAGAAAAGAAAGAGTATTAGTAACAACATTAACTAAAAAGATGGCAGAAGACTTAACTGAATATTTAAAAAGTTTAGATATAAAGGTAAATTATATACATTCAGACACAAAAGCATTAGAAAGAATGGAAATAATTCGTAAATTACGTTTAGGAGAATTTGATGTTTTAGTAGGAATAAACCTATTAAGAGAGGGATTGGATATCCCAGAAGTTTCATTAGTTGCAATACTTGACGCAGATAAAGAAGGATTTTTGCGTTCAGAACGTTCACTAATTCAAACAATAGGACGTGCTGCAAGAAATACAGATGGAACAGTTATAATGTATGCAGATGAACTTACAGATTCAATGGAAAAAGCAATAAAAGAGACAAACAGAAGACGTGGAATCCAAGAGGCATACAATAAAGAACATAATATCACACCAACAACAATAAAAAAATCTATTAGAGATTCAATTAGGGCAATTCAAACTGAAAATATAGGAGTAGAATATAAATTAGAAAAAGAAGAAGACATTAAAGAAACAATAAATAAATTAACAGAGGAAATGCTTGAATTTGCTAGTAAAATGGAATTTGAGCAAGCAGCTGAAATTAGAGACAAAATAAAAGAGCTAGAAAAGTTAATATAAAAATAAAAAAAATTCTTAAAAACACTTGCAAAATAAAACGAAATGTATTATTATGGTATCGAAGTGGTAGAAAGTGGCACAAAGTGGTAGAAAAAGAAATGAGGTGAAGTTTAATTGCTAATTGGTGAATACGAGCATTCTTTAGATACAAAAGGAAGAATGATAATGCCAGCAAAACTAAGACAAGACATAGGCGAAAAGTTTATAATAACTAAAGGCTTAGATGGATGTTTATTCGTATTTTCACAAAATGAGTGGTTAAATTTTGAAGAAAAACTAAAAGCCCTTCCATTATCAGACAAAAACGCAAGAAACTTTGTTAGATTTTTCTTATCAGGAGCAACAGAATGTGAAATAGACAAGCAAGGAAGATTTTTAATACCAGCGAACTTAAGAGAAGCAGCAAAACTAGGAAAAGATGCAGTAATAGTAGGAGTTGGAACAAGATTAGAAATATGGGATAAAGAAATCTGGCAAAAATGTGATGAAAACATTTCAGCAGATGAGATTGCAGAAAATATGACAATGCTAGGTATATAACTTGCAAAAGTTTATATAAAAAACAAAAGACAAAAGTACAAAAGAAATCAAACTAAAGAAAAAACAAAAAAAGTTACAAAAGATAAAATTGCTAAAGATAAATTCCAAGAAACAAAAGAAGTATAAAAAATGCAGCTGTAGGAAAATATCAAAAACTCTTCAGCTGCAATAAATTATTTTAAAGAGGTGTAAAATTGGAGTTTAAGCATAAACCAGTATTGCTAGAAGAAACAATACAAGGATTAAATATAAAACCAAATGGAATATATGTAGATGGAACTTTAGGTGGAGCAGGACATAGTAAAGAAATTTTAAAGCAATTATCACCTGAAGGTTTACTCATTGGTATCGATAGAGATGAAGATGCTTTAAAGGCAGCAAAAGAAAATCTTAAAGACTTTGCCAATGTAAAATACATACATGGAAATCATGATGAAATTGAAGAAATTTTAGAAAAACTAGGAATAGAAAAAGTTGATGGAATCTTACTAGACTTGGGAGTATCTTCATATCAACTAGATGAAAGAGAGAGAGGATTTAGCTATTTAGGAAATAATGAATTAGATATGAGGATGGATAAAACTCAAAGTTTAACAGCGAAAAAAGTCGTAAATACATATTCTGAGGAAGAATTAGCAAATATAATATACGAATATGGCGAAGAAAGGTTTTCAAGACAAATTGCTAAAAATATATGTATTGCAAGAAAGGAAAAAGAAATTGAGACAACAGAAGAATTAGTTAAAATAATAGAAAAATCAATGCCTGCATTTGCAAAAAAAGAAGGACATCCAGCAAAAAGAACATTTCAAGCAATAAGAATAGAAGTAAATAATGAAATAAAACCATTATATAATACAGCAAGAAAATGTATAGAATTATTAAAAAATGAAGGAAGATTATGTATAATAACATTCCATTCATTAGAAGATAGGGCAGTAAAAAATGCTTATGTTGATGCACAAGGAAAGTGCACATGTCCTAAAGATTTACCATATTGTGTATGTGGTGCAAAATCAGAAGGAAAAATAATAAATAAAAAACCAATAATAGCAACAGAAGAAGAACAAGAAGAAAACTCGAGATCAAAAAGCGCAAAATTAAGAATTTTTGAAAAAATAATTAAATAAAGCGTAAGAAAAGAACAAAGTACAAAGGAAGGAGGTAAGTAACATGTCAAGAAGTTCATATCAATATGAAACAAGTCCTAGAAAATATGAGCCAGATTATGATATACCAAGAAAAAGAACACAACAAACAAGAAGAAAAAACAGTACTAAAAAAACAACAGCAAAAAAACAAACAATAAAAACAAATTATCAAATAAAAAAAGAAAAGAAAAAAATAGAAATGTTGAATCATGTTAAACAAATTTTGATTGTAATTGGTATATTTATCATGTTACTTATAGTAAGTTTTAGAGAAATTTCTATAATGGAAATGTTCAATAATAAGAAAAAAATGGAAAATGAACTTGCATTAATTCAAAAAGAGAATG
>OGPT01001919.1_pt1 | contig 17987 bp, 12 predicted proteins | sample 1552951 | NCBI WGS metagenome assembly OGPT01 (sample SAMEA2580224, study PRJEB22360) | human gut metagenome | biome: human gut; feature: human-associated habitat; material: faeces | place: Denmark | collected 2008/2010
ACATACCCGTTATCTTTCAGTTTTTAAAAGATCTTTCTGCGAATAATAATCGTGAGTGGTTCAATGAGCATCGGTCAGAATATGAAGTAGCCCGTGCCGAGTTTGATAACTTTCTGGCAACAGTAATCGCCCGCATTTCTTTGTTCGATGAAACAATCCGGGGAATCCAGCCCAAAGATTGTACCTATCGTATTTATCGGGATACCCGCTTCTCTGCGGATAAGACACCCTATAAGATACATTTTGGCGGTTATATCAATGCCAAAGGCAAGAAGTCCGATCATTGCGGATACTATGTGCATCTGCAGCCTGACGGAAGTATGCTTGCCGGAGGAAGCTTGTGTTTGCCTCCCAATGTACTGAAAGCTGTCCGCCAAGCCATTTATGACAATGTGGAAGAGTATATCTCCATTGTAGAAGACCCCGAATTCAAAAAATATTTTCCTGTAGTGGGAGAGGACTTCATGAAAACAGCTCCCAAGGGATTCCCGAAAGATTTTAAATATATTGATTATCTGAAGTGCAGACAGTTTGTCTGTTCTTATCTTGTTCCCGATGATTTTTTCACTCGGGCAGACACGATGGAGCAGATAGAGAAAGCATTCCGACAGTTCAAGAGATTTGCCGATTTCATCAATTACACAATTGATGATTTTGAATAAAATAATACCTAAAAATATAAACTTAAAAATTAAACTCATATGGTAGTAGATACTTTAGAAAATCTGGAAAAATACGCGTCTTTGAATCCTTTGTTTGCACAAGCTATTGAGTTCTTGAAATCTCATGACCTCCAAGCCATGGAAATAGGCAAGACTGAACTGAAAGGAAAAGATCTGCTAGTGAATATCGCACAGACAAAGCCTAAGACTAAGGAAGAGGCGAAATTGGAAACGCATAATGAATTTATTGATATTCAGATCCCATTGTCGGGAACAGAAGTGATGGGGTATACTGCTGCCAAAGATTGTGTGCCTGCCGACACTCCTTATAATGTCGAAAAAGATATTACTTTCTTTGAAGGACTGGCAGAGACATACGTAGCCGTGAAACCGGGAATGTTTGCCATCTTCTTTCCGCAAGACGGACATGCTCCCGGCATTACTCCTGACGGAGTGAAGAAAGTGATCGTAAAAGTAAAAGCATAAACCTAATTCAATTCTGATATGAAGGAGACACTCAACATTATCAAAAACGATCCCTGGCTGGAACCTTTCGCAGATGCCATTACCGGTCGTCACCAGTATGCACTGAACAAGGAAGCCGAGCTGACCAATAAAGGAAAACAAACTCTTTCGGACTTTGCATCAGGCTATCTTTATTTTGGTCTGCACCGTACTCCCAAAGGATGGACGTTCCGCGAATGGGCACCGAATGCTACTCATATTTATATGGTAGGTACATTCAACAACTGGGAAGAGAAAGCTGCTTATAAGCTGAAAAAACTGAAAAACGGTAATTGGGAGATCAATCTTCCTGCAGATGCCATTCAGCACGGAGACTTATATAAGTTGAATGTGTATTGGGATGGCGGACAAGGTGAACGCATTCCTGCATGGGCTACACGTGTGGTGCAGGACGAGCAGACCAAGATATTCAGCGCACAAGTCTGGGCACCGGAAAAGCCATATAAATTCAAGAAAAAGACATTTAAGCCTACTACGAATCCTTTGTTGATCTATGAATGTCATATTGGAATGGCACAACAGGAGGAAAAAGTAGGCACATACAATGAATTCCGCGAAAAAACACTTCCACGCATAGCACAGGAAGGCTATAACTGTATTCAGATTATGGCCATTCAGGAGCATCCTTATTATGGTAGTTTTGGCTATCATGTATCCAGTTTCTTTGCTGCTTCCTCCCGCTTTGGTACGCCTGACGAACTGAAAGCGCTGATTGATGCTGCTCATGAGATGGGGATTGCCGTTATTATGGATATTGTCCATTCGCATGCGGTGAATAACGAGGAAGAAGGATTGAGCCGCTTTGATGGTAGTTACGATCAATATTTTTACCCGGGCGAGAGAGGGTATCATCCTTTGTGGGGGTCTCGTTGTTTTGACTACGGAAAACATGAAGTGTTGAATTTCTTACTCTCGAATTGTAAATATTGGTTAGAGGAATTCCGCTTCGACGGTTATCGTTTTGACGGGATTACCAGTATGTTGTACTGGGATCATGGAATCAATAAGGATTTCACGGAGTATAGCTTGTATTATGATGGAAACCAGGACGAGAGTGCAATTACTTATCTGGCATTAGCTAACCGGGTGATTCATCAAGTCGATCCTGAGGCGATCACGATTGCCGAAGATATGAGTGGGATGCCGGGTGTTGCCAGTCCTTTGGAATATGGCGGTATGGGTTTTGACTACCGGATGAATATGGGAACTCCGGATTACTGGATAAAGCTATTGAAAGAGAAACGGGATGAAGAATGGCACGTCGGAGATCTTTTTTACGAGTTGACCAACAAGCGGGAAGAGGAACGTACAATTAGTTATGCGGAAAGTCATGACCAGGCGTTGGTGGGTGACAAGACTATATTTTTCCGGTTAGTGGATAAGGCAATATACACCTCAATGAGTGTGTTTGACAAGAGCGTGATTATTGATCGGGGAATGTCACTTCATAAAATGATTCGCTTGGTTACTATCGGAACTGCTGCTGATGGTTACTTGAATTTCATGGGAAATGAATGGGGACACCCGGAATGGATTGATTTTCCGAGAGAGGGTAACGGGTGGAGTTACGATCATGCCCGGCGTTTATGGAGTTTGGTAGATGATGAAAATCTTCGGTTTCGCTTTTTGAATGTGTTCGATAAGTCGATGATTCAGATGGTGAATGATACATGTGTTTTTCACTGGCGTCCGGAACCGTTGGTGCGGGATAATGAGCGTCAGGTGCTGATTTTTACCCGCGGAGATTATTTGTTCGTGTTCAATTTTAACCCGGAAAAGTCATTCCCGGATTACGTTTTTGACGCACCTTCCGGAAAATACACGATGATATTGAACACGGATAACAGGAATTTTGACGGATTGGGACGAATTGATGAGAAGATTGAACACTTTACCCGATACGTTTCTCCGGGCAGAGGACAGTTAAGTTTGTATATACCCGCGAGGACGGGATTTGTATTAAAGCGTTCATAAATATATGGGATTTATGATTTACGATTTGGGTGTTGAGGTAATTGTTGAATCATAAATCTAAAATTTAAAATCTAAAATTAGATTATGAGTTATTTAAATTTCAACAAAGAAGAATTGGTAAATCTGGAATATTCTTTGAAGAGAGAAGTTTTATCAACGAATAGAGCCGGGGGGTATTCTTCGACAACGGTCGTATGCTGTAACACGAGGAAGTATCATGGACTACTTGTATTGCCGATCTCGGAGTTCGGGGGAGAGAATCATGTATTACTTTCCTCTTTGGATGAAACGGTTGTTCAACACGGGCAATCTTTTAATTTGGGGATCCATAAATATCCCGGGGTATATGAACCGCGGGGACATAAATATATCGTGGATTTGGAATACGATCCGCTATTCACGTTGACTTACCGGGTGGGAGGCGTTGTGTTGAAGAAAGAGATTCTGATGGTGCATAATGAGGCTCAATTGATGATTCGTTATACATTGGAAGATGCTCATTCGGAAACGTACTTGCGGTTGAAACCCTTTCTGGCTTACCGGAACGTTCACGCTTTGAGCAAGGCGAACATGATGGCAAACACAAAATTCGATCACGTGGAAAATGGTATACGTTCGAAATTGTATGTCGGTTTTCCGGCTTTGAATATGCAGTTGAGCAAGGCGAACGAGTTTGTACCCGTGCCTGATTGGTATTATAATATAGAATACTTGGAGGAAAAGAACCGGGGATATGATTATAAGGAAGACTTGTTTGTTCCCGGTTATTTTGAGGTACCGATTAAAAAAGGGGAAAGTATTATATTTTCAGCCTCAACTGAAGAGGTAAAGCCTTCCACGCTGAAACGTAAATTCCAGCAGATGGAAAATAAACGGGAGCGTCGGGATGATTTCGAAAGTTGTTTAACTTATTCGGCGTCCCAGTTTATTGTTCATGAAGGCAAAGATACGGAGGTTGTTGCCGGTTATCCGTGGTTCGGGCGCTGGGGACGCGACACGTTTATTGCCCTTCCGGGTTTGACATTGGCAGCCGGGGGAGATTTGAGAAATTGTAAAGAAGTACTTGACACGATGGTTCGTCAGCTACACGATGGGTTGTTCCCGAACATCGGTAAAGGGGATAAGGCTGCTTACAATTCGATAGATGCCCCCATGTGGTTCTTTTGGGCCGTGCAGGAGTACGATAAAGCGTTAGGAGAGCCGGGGACGGTATGGAAAAATTATGGAAGTAAAATGAAATCAATCCTGACAGCTTTTCGAGAGGGTGTGAATCCCGGGTTGAGAATGGATGCGAATGGTTTGATCTGGGCCCGACAACCCGGAAAAGCACTGACATGGATGGATGCTGTTGTGCGGGGTGTTCCCGTGACCCCGAGAGCCGGTTATGCCGTGGAGATCAATGCTCTTTGGTACAATGCGGTTTGTTACATGCTGAAATTAGCTGAAGAGGCAAAAGATAATACTTTTATAAAGGAATGGAAGGATATGCCCGAATTGATTCGTACTTCATTCGTGGAAACATTCTGGAACGAGGAAAAGGGATATTTAGCTGATTATGTGGATGAAAAAGGGCAGAATTTGGATGTGAGACCTAATCAGGTATTTGCTTGTTCCTTAACTTATTCCCCGATCACGGATGATATGAAGGAGAGGGTTCTGAAAGTGGTTACCCGTGAGTTGTTGACCCCGAAAGGCTTACGAACTTTGTCTCCCAAAAATCCGAAATATCACGGGCATTATGAAGGCAATCAGGATGAGCGGGACAACGCTTATCATCAGGGAACCGTGTGGCCTTGGTTAATCGGTGCGTATATAGAGGCAAATCTTAAACTTTACGGGAAACAGTTCTTACCGGAGGCAAAAGAATTGTTGGAAGGATTTGAAGAAGATATGGCACTTTACGGTTTGTGTTCGATTGCTGAAGTGTATGATGGCGATCCACCACATCATCCGAATGGAAGTATTTCCCAGGCATGGAGTGTCGGAGAGGTACTTAGAAGTATGAAATTGATAAGGAAATATGAAAATTAATCGAATTAGACCATTTCCGAATTTGCAAATTAATATATTATGAGCATAAGAGTATTGATGTTTGGGTGGGAATTTCCACCGCATATTGCAGGGGGCTTGGGAACGGCCAGTTACGGGTTGACGAAAGGCTTGGCGAAACATGGCGTCAAGGTGATGTTCGTCATGCCGAAGGCCGGAGGTGATGAGGATCAAAGCGTCGTGAAAATCATTAATGCGAGTGATGTCGAAATGATGAGTGAGTATTCAAACTTAGATGAATACTGGCAGAATGTAAACTTTATGGAGATCGGTTCGAATCTTGTTCCTTATCTGGACCCGGAAACTTTCGAAAGAACGGTAAAGGAGACCATCAAGACGGGCGAACATTCCGAGCATATCGTTTTCCGTAACAAGTTCCAATTTTCCGGTAAATACGGAACAAACCTGATGGAAGAAGTTGCCCGCTACGCCATGGTGGCAGGGACGATAGCGGCGCAACAGGATTTTGATATTATCCATGCGCATGACTGGCTGACCTATTCGGCCGGGATTGTGGCGAAGAAAGTTTCGGGTAAACCGTTGGTGATCCATGTACATGCCACTGATTTTGACCGTTCGCGAGGAAAGGTTAATCCTACTGTCTATTCTATGGAAAAGAACGGAATGGATTACGCCGATTGCATTATGTGCGTATCGGAGCTTACCCGTCGCACAGTTATTAATGAGTATCATCAAGACCCAAGAAAGGTATTTGCCATGCACAATGCTGTGTATCCGCTGTCGCAGGAGCTTCAGGATATTCCGCGTCCGGATCATTCTAAAGAGAAGGTGGTGACTTTCCTCGGACGTATCACCATGCAGAAAGGACCGGAATACTTTGTGGAAGCTGCTGCGCTGGTATTGCAACGTACCCGTAATATCCGTTTTGTAATGGCCGGTTCGGGTGATATGTTGAATGCCATGATTAACCTGGCTGCCGAACGCGGTATTGCCGACCGTTTCCATTTCCCCGGTTTTATGAAAGGCAAACAGGTATACGAGGTTTATAAAAACAGTGATGTGTTCGTTATGCCTTCTGTTTCCGAGCCTTTCGGTATCGCTCCGCTGGAAGCCATGCAGTGTGGAACTCCATCTATTATCTCCAAGCAGTCCGGATGCGGTGAAATCCTTGATAAGGTGATTAAAACCGATTATTGGGATATTCACGCTATGGCCGATGCTATCTATTCCATCTGTATCAATCCGTCTCTATTCCATTATCTTCAGGAAGAAGGAAAGAAAGAAGTGGACGGAATTACTTGGGAAAAGGTGGGCTTGCGAATTCGCGCTCTTTATGAGGATGTGTTAAGAAACTATGGTAAATAATAAAACAATAAATACTAATGAGAACTATCTGTCTTTATTTTGAGATACATCAAATTATACATCTGAAACGTTATCGTTTCTTTGATATCGGTACAAATCATTATTACTATGATGATTATGCTAATGAAACAAGTATAAATGAAGTTGCCGAACGCTCGTATATTCCTGCACTGAATACGCTTATCGAAATGGCGAAGAATTCGGGAGGCGCGTTTAAAGTGGCTTTATCTATCTCCGGCGTGGCATTGGAGCAACTGGAAATCCATGCGCCTGCTGTAATCGATTTGCTGCATCAGCTCAATGATACAGGATGCTGTGAGTTTTTAGCCGAACCGTATTCTCACGGACTTTCTTCTTTGGCCAATGAGGATTGCTTCAAGGAAGAGGTTATGCGTCAGAGCGCTAAGATGAAACAGATGTTTGGCAAAGCTCCGAAAGTGTTCCGTAATTCCAGCCTGATTTATAATGACGAGATTGGCGCTGTGGTGGCCAGCATGGGCTTTAAAGGTATGCTGACTGAGGGTGCTAAGCATGTACTTGGTTGGAAGAGCCCGCACTATGTATATCATTGCAATATGAATCCGAATTTAAAATTGTTGCTACGCGATTTTAAATTATCTGATGATATTAGCCTGCGCTTCTCTAATTCGGAATGGAGTGAATATCCTTTGTTTGCGGATAAGTATATCAATTGGATTGACGCGTTCCCGCAAGAAGAACAAGTTATCAATATATTTATGGAGCTTTGCTCGCTGGGAATGTCACAACCCCTGTCTTCCAATATTCTGGAATTCCTGAAGGCGTTGCCTGCATGTGCTAAAGAAAAAGGCATTACTTTCTCAACTCCTACGGAGATTGTTACCAAACTGAAATCCGTATCGCAACTGGATGTTCCATATCCTATGTCATGGGTTGATGAAGAAAGAGACACAAGCTGTTGGCTGGGTAATGTAATGCAGCGCGAAGCTTTCAATAAACTGTATAGTGTGGCCGAACGCGTACACATCTGTGACGACCGCCGTATCAAGCAAGACTGGGATTATTTGCAGGCAAGTAATAACTTCCGCTTTATGACGACTAAGAATAGCGGAGTGGGTCTGAATCGTGGTATTTACGAATCACCTTATGACGCTTTCACCAATTACATGAATATTTTAGGAGATTTCATCAAGCGTGTCGATTCCTTATACCCGGTAGATATTGATAATGAGGAATTGAATGCCTTGCTGACTACAATCAAAAATCAGGGGGATGAAATAGAGGAACTTCATAAAGAGTTGGAAAAAGCGCAGAATAAGCTGGAAAAGGAAAAGGCCGCTGAGAAGAAGAAAGAAGTGAAAGCTGCTCCTAAGACTGCTGCGAAACCTGTTGCCAAATCTACTGCAAAAAAAGCCGCATCAAAGAAGAGCACCGCGAAGGTCGCCAAAGAGTAAAGTTTGACTTACAATAATGTGAGAAGTCCTCCATGCTTTGTTAAAGTACGGAGGACTTTCTTTTTGTGCTTTTATTTCCTATTCTCCGGTTAGATTTATAACCTGATTAGATAAAATAATATGTTAATCTGATATCCAGTGCAATACGAGTACCAACTTTATACCACTCTTTGGCAGTTGTCGTACCAACGCTGGGCACTTCTCCTACCAAAGGGTGATATGCATCATATCGAGCATTGGTATCTCTTGTACCAGACGTTGGTATGGAAGGTATCAAGTAGGGAAAGTGAGGAATAGACAGGGACTTTTTTCTTTTTATATGCAGATTACATAAATCTTGGAAAGAGAGTTTTTAGTTATGCTATTGCTTCATGACTGAATGAATAGAATAAGCCCTTCAAAAATAATCATTTTGAAGGGCTTATTTATTTCAATGAAGTATTTCGCTTTATTTGTTGAAAGAAGTATAGGTAACTTCTATCTGCAAGTTGCTTCCGCCATAGGTCGGATCTCCGCCTTTTAGCTTGGCATACGTAGGTTTCAGGTCATGCTGAATGCCAATCATGGAAGGAGTGGTGCTGTTCGTATCATACGTCACGACTACGGGGATTAATACAACCTTATCCCAGTTCTCCCCTTCACCGCCGGGCTGGCTCCATCCCGCTTCCCATGCCGCTTCATCCCACGCTGCGCCTGCGTCTTCTTTTGCTTTCTGTTTGGCGGCCTTTTTCTCGTTGATGCAAGCGGAGACTAAACGGGCGATATTCTTAAATGTATATTGGTTCGTTTCCACACTGTTGTGAGTGGCGACAAAAGAGGTAACATTGTCCGTAAGTTCGTTATTGACAAAGAAAGTGTCCATGTCTTTCTTGCGCAATAGCAAAACCGTTTCCGGCGCACTCATGCTGAACTTATATTTGTTGTTATTCTCCTGATTATAATTCGTGAAAGTCAGTTTAACGGCATTCAGCGTGTCGTTGGTCAACTCTTCATGTATTTTATCGTAGGGCAAAGTAGCCTCTGTGAAGATGCCGGCGGGCGATTTGAGATAACTCCAGCCTTTCTCGCTGTCGCTGGTCACTTTCTTTTTCAGTTGCGGGGAGTTCTCGAATCTGTTGGCTTGGACAACTTCTTTCGTAGAGGCAAATACGGTTGCCGTACTGTAATATAAAGAGTCGGCGGGTTTGCCTTCCGCATTCAATGTACCGTCTTTCTTAGTGAGTTTTACCCCTAAGCTGTCCACATAATGGAAACGGAATTGCATTTGTAAGTCCACGCGGTCGACATATAGAATGGTTCCATCGCCATAATCGGTTTCAATATATACGCCTTTCAATACATTATCGATAAACTTATCCGAGTTCTTGAAAAAGTCGTTCTCTCCTCTCTGATAAGCTCTGTTTAACTGCAGCAGCTCGTTACCGAACTCTTTGCTTAAAGGCAGGGTTACATTCGGATAGAAAAGACTGTTACCATTGGAGTCGGTGGCGTTTCTTACCGAATCGGGTACGGAAGTATCGTAGGCCGTATACGCTTTGTGCAGTTGGAAATATCCGGTTGTAAAGTTCGGCTTATTCGCTGTTACCTTGCTGAAATAATCTTCCGGATTAATATCGGTATAGTGGTTGTTCGTTAATCTTCGGTTCAATTCGTATACCGACATTCTGCATGGATTCAAAGAATCTCCGTACCATGAAGCGTAGTATATTGTCAGTTGGGCGGAAGATACGGTATCGCCGGCCATCGTTCCCGTATGGGTCTCGTCGTTGTATTCCGCAGGAAATCTAAAGTCATCGGCGCAGTTCAGCTCTGTCAGAAAACTGGCTTTATAATTCCCGAAACCGTTCGGATCGGGGTCGGTGAATGTACCGACGTATCCCGTGCTCGTCTTGGCATAAACAGGTCCTGCAAGAATGGATTTTGTAGAAACCTCGAAAGTCTTGGTTTGGGCGGAAATATCATCCGAATCGGGCAGCATACCCATACCCAGTGTTCCGGTATTGTCATCGCATCCGTAGAAAGCCAGAAGTGCCAAAAGCAATATCCCTAAATATTTTACTTTCATAATTCTTCGTCTTGAAATCAACTTTATTCTTGTTCTACTCCCCAAACCCGGTCGTAGAAGTCGTTGCAGGCATCCGCGAAGTTTTCGGGAGATTGATAGCCTAAGATAGGCTTACCGATTTGACGGGCATACTCCATGACTTCCTCATTCACGTGTTCGCTTTGCTGGATAACACCGTCGGAATAGTCTACCGCTAATTTGCAGAGAGCCGTATAATCAATCGGTTCTTTCAAATCGGCGATATCTTTCTTACTGATGCCCTTCAATAGGAGCTTGCTGGCAAAATCGGGATGGAACGGCTCTTTAAAGTCATTGTCATACAGTGAAAAGACAACTTTTGCATCTCTGAACGATGGTTCGTCTTTATACGCTTTCTTGATATACAGCGGCGCCAATGCGGTCATCCAGCCATGACAGTGGATGACGTCCGGACACCAGCGTAATTTCTTAACCGTTTCCAGTACGCCGCGGGCATAGAAAATAGCGCGTGCGTCGTTGTCTTCATACTCGACGCCGTTCTCATCAACCACTTGCAAGCGGTTCTGGAAGTAATCGTCGTTGTCGATGAAGTAAACTTGCATGCGGGCAGACTGTATGGAAGCCACTTTAATGATAAGCGGATGGTCGGTATCGTCGATGATAAGGTTCATACCGGAGAGACGTATCACTTCGTGCAATTGGTTCCTGCGCTCATTGATGTTTCCCCATTTGGGCATAAACGTTCTGATTTCTCTGCCTTTTTCTTGGATTGCTTGCGGCAGGTTTCTGCCAACAAGGGACATCTCGGATTCTGAAACGTAAGGGGTAATTTCTTGTGTTATAAATAAAACCTTGTTCGCCTTTGTCATAATAACAATGTTCTCAATTATTCTGCAAAGATATAAAAAAAATCGGGCAATAAAGCAAGACGAGCTCGTCTATAATTCCTTATGAATTGTTAAGCGGTTGTGTATCAGTGATAAATGCGTCTACTGACATCTCTTGGTACAGGGTAACTTTTGCATTAATTTACGATATTTCTTCTTTATATGGTAAATAATAGCTTATTTTGCACCGTTTTTGCAAACAACTTAAGTTATTATATAACCAATAAAATGGAAATAGTACATACTATCAAGGACTTGCAGGCCGGACTTTCGGCTATGAGAGCCCAAAGTAAAAAAGTGGGTTTAGTGCCTACAATGGGAGCCTTGCATGCCGGTCATGCTTCATTGGTAAAACGTTGTGTGGCAGAGAATGATGCCGCAGTGGTAAGTGTTTTTGTGAATCCGACTCAGTTTAATGATCAGAATGATTTGGCCAAATATCCTCGTACGCTGGAGGCTGATTGTCGTTTGCTGGAAGAGTGTGGGGCTGCTTTTGTTTTTGCCCCTACGGTGGAAGAGATGTATCCGGAACCGGATACACGCCGGTTCAGCTACGCTCCTTTGGATACTGTGATGGAGGGGGCTTTCCGGCCGGGACACTTTAATGGAGTATGCCAGATAGTAAGTAAACTGTTCGAAGCGGTGAAACCACATCGTGCATACTTTGGTGAGAAAGATTTTCAGCAATTGGCTATCATCCGTGAGATGGTTCGTCAGATGCAGTTTGATCTTGAAATAATAGGTTGTCCTATTGTTCGTGAAGAAGATGGTTTGGCTCTGAGCAGCCGGAATGCGCGTCTGTCGGCAGAAGAACGTGAAAATGCATTAAAAATATCTCAGACCTTATTTAAAAGTCGTACCTTTGCAGCCACTCACACAGTGAGTGAAACGCTGAAGTTTGTGGAAGATGCTATTGCTGCTGTTCCGGGATTGCGTCTGGAATATTTTGAGATAGTAGACGGAAACACTTTGCAGAAGGTTGATAATTGGAACCAAACATCGTATGTAGTGGGCTGTATAACAGTGTTCTGCGGTGATGTCAGACTGATTGATAATATTAAATACAAAGAATCTTAAACTTAAAAAAGACGAACCCCTTATGATGATTGAAGTGTTGAAGTCAAAAATTCATTGTGCCCGTGTCACGGAAGCCAATCTGAATTATATGGGTAGTATTACGATTGATGAGAATCTATTGGATGCAGCTAATATGATTGCCGGTGAGAAGGTGTACATTGCCGACAATAATAACGGCGAGCGTTTTGAGACCTACATTATCAAAGGTGAACGCGGATCAGGTAAAATCTGCTTGAATGGCGCTGCGGCCCGTAAAGTACAACCGGATGATATTGTGATCATTATGTCGTATGCGTTGATGGATTTTGAGGAAGCTAAGTCGTTTAAGCCGACTGTTATTTTTCCGGATCCGGCTACAAATAGTGTAGTGAAGTAAGAAATCGTTCAATTGTGGAATATGAAAATCCCTGCTAATTATCCAATTTAGCAGGGATTTTTTATTAGGATCGATTATTGTGAATATCCGGTCCGGAGAATAAATTGTTAGGAGGGTGTCCATAACTCACCACATACTCTGTGGTGAATACGAGTTTTGAACATCCCCCCGACTTTATACTTCTACTTGGAACTCAATTGTTCGTTCATTGCTGCTGCGGCACGGCGTCCGTCTCCCATGGCAAGGATGACAGTAGCTCCTCCGCGTACAATATCTCCTCCCGCATAAATAGTGGGAATAGACGATTGCATCTGATCGTTAACAGTGATTGTTCCTTTACGGCCCAATTCCAGACCTTTGATAGAACTGGGGACGATAGGATTGGGAGATACCCCGACACTGACAATGGCGAGATCGATATCAACGGTTTCTGTTGCTCCTGGGATGGGGACGGGGCTACGTCGTCCGGAGGCATCCGGTTCACCCAATTCCATCTTTTGCAAGATTACTTGTTTGACACGTCCTTGCTCGTCTGCCAGATATTCGATTGGGTTGTGTAAGGTCAGGAACTCTATACCTTCTTCTTTGGCATGTTTCACTTCTTCCAGACGTGCTGGCATTTCTTCTTCTGAACGGCGATAGATGATCATAGCCCGTTCGGCTCCAAGACGTTTGGCTGTACGGACAGAGTCCATGGCAGTGTTACCGCCACCAATCACAGCTACGTTCTTTCCGAAGGCTACCGGAGTATCGGAATCGGGACTGGCTGCATCCATCAGATTTACACGAGTCAGATATTCGTTGGAAGACATGATGTTGATCGAGTTCTCACCCGGGATGTTCATAAAGTTGGGAAGTCCGGCTCCTGAGGCTACAAAAATTCCCTTAAAACCTTCTTCTTCCAACTGTTCTACGCTGATCGTTTTCCCTACAATGCAGTCTTTGATGAATGTAACTCCCATTTTGGCAAGGTTCTCAATCTCGACGTCTACTATTTTGTTGGGTAGACGGAATTCGGGGATACCATATTTCAGTACACCGCCAATTTCATGTAGCGCCTCGAATACCGTTACATCATATCCATATTTGGCCATATCCCCTGCAAAGGATAGTCCGGCAGGACCGGAACCGATAACAGCCACTTTGATACCGTTTTTCTCGCCTACTTCAGGTACGGAGATTTGTCCGCTTTCTCGTTCGTAGTCGGCAGCAAATCTTTCCAGGTGACCAATGGCTACGGCTTCTTTGCCCATTTTCAGATGGATACATTTTGATTCGCATTGTTTTTCCTGCGGACATACACGACCGCATACGGCAGGCAGGGCACTGGTCTCTTTCAGTGTTTTGGCTGCTTCAAGGAATTCTCCACGTTCTATGTTCTTGATGAAACGGGGAATGTCGATGCCTACCGGGCAACCTGTCATACAGCCTGGGTTGGCACAATCCAGACAGCGCTGTGCCTCCGTAACTGCCTGCTCTTTAGTCAGCCCTTGATTGACTTCTTCTTTACGGCTGTGTGACCGGTATTCCGGATCGAGTTCGTTCATTTGGCAGCGTTCAATGTTCGCACGGTCTTTAGCTTTGATAGCTTTACGGAGTGCTTCGCGCCAAGGGGCTGTACGTCCGTTTTCATCTATGACTTTGGTTGCTTCACATTCATCGAGTTTATGCAACTCTTCACGTTCGATGGTTTTGAAAGCTCCCATGCGCTTCAACATTTCATCGAAGTCCACTTGGTGACCGTCAAATTCCGGACCGTCGACACATACGAATTTGGTCTTTCCTCCGATAGTAATACGGCAGGCGCCGCACATTCCGGTGCCATCCACCATAATTGTATTTAATGATACTTCTGTCGGAATTTCATATTTCTTCGTCAGCAAACAAACAAATTTCATCATGATAGCTGGGCCGATAGCAAAACATTTGTTCACTTTCTCCCGTTTGATTACTTCTTCTACTCCTTCGGTAACCAAGCCTTTGCGACCATATGATCCGTCATCGGTCATTATGATCACTTCGTCCGAACTTTCACGCATTTCTTTTTCAAGAATGATCAGTTCTTTGCTACGTCCTGCCAGTACGGTGATCACACGGTTTCCGGCTGCCTTCAGGGCCTGTACGATGGGTAGCATCGGAGCTACACCTACGCCACCTCCGGCACATACTACTGTTCCGAAGTTTTCAATGTGGGTAGCTTGTCCCAATGGACCTACTACGTCGGTGATATAGTCTCCTTCGTTTAGTTCGCAAAGGCGGGTAGAAGAGAGCCCTACTTCCTGAACAACCAGGGTGATCGTTCCTGCCTTCGGGTCGGCGGCTGCAATGGTCAGTGGCATCCGTTCTCCCTTTTCACCGACACGCACAATCACGAAATGACCTGCTTTGCGTGATTTTGCTATCAACGGAGCTTCAATGACAAGTTTGAATACTTTCTCCGAAAAGTGTTCTTTGCTAATGATTTTGTTCATTATCTAATTAATTTGTTGGATTTATTACGTAATTGCTATCAGAATGTTCTTAGTGTGCAAAGATACTGCTAATTTGTAAAAAACAAAAGAAAAGCCATCCTTTTGAGGGGATGGCTTTATTATCAGTGTAAATCAGTTTGTTTTATTTTGTTCTGATTTTATATCCGGCCATTCCATAATAAAGAATGAAGAGGAAACATGGGAGACAAATCCAATAAGCATTTTGTGCTCCCGCTATGTCTTTTATGTATCCGAACAGAGTAGGGATGACAGCACCTCCGGCCATAGCCATAATCAACAGAGAAGAGCCGGCTTTGGTGAACTTACCTAAATCTGCCATGGCAAGTGGCCACAGTGCGGGCCACATCAGTGAGCAACCCAGTGCTATGAATGCAATGAAATAGATTGAGATGTCAGCCGGGGTGAGTACTACCAGAATTGAACCGGCAATGGCGAGGATTGAGCATATTTTTAATGCTGTAGCCTGATTGATGTATTTGGGTATAAAGATGATACCGCAGATATATCCGATCACGATACCGATCGGAGCAATCCAGGCATAAGCTGCGGCATTCTCCAAATGCAGGCTGTTGGCATAGTCAACGAGGGTTCCCAGTGAAACCGTTTCTACGCCTACGTAGAGGAAGAGGGCAAGACATCCCAGCAAAAGGTGCGGAAATTGCCATACTGAGGTTTTGCTGGCTGCATACGGACATGCCTCGGCACCTCCTTCACTGTCGTCCTCGCCGGCTGCTTTTACTTCAGGCAGCGGAGCCATCAGTGAGATGATGCCTAATATAATAAATGCTGCAATAATAACATAAAAGGGAGTGAATAAGTCCGATACGGTAATGTCGCTCACTTCCTTGCCTATCAGGAAAGCGAGGAACAAAGGAGGAATTGGCCATGCTAACTTATTACAGATGCCCATGATGCTGATACGTTTGGCTGCACTGTCCAATGGGCCGAGAATAGTAATATAGGGGTTAACAGATGCTTGTAAGAATGCGTTTGCCGTGCCGCTGACAAAAGAGGCTACCAGAAAAAGAGGAAAACTCTCCTGGCTGGCCGATGGAATGTACAAACCGAAAGCTACAGCGAACATGGCAAACGAAAGTGCCATGGTGTGTTTGTATCCGATAGCTTTGATAGTCATCGAAGCCGGATAGCCGAAGATGAGGAAAGGTACGAAAGTGGCAGCGATTATCAGGTAAGATTCGGCTGAAGTGATGCCTAAAGAACCTTGTAATACCGGAATAAGTACAGAATTGATTCCTAATGCGAATCCGATGGCGAAGAACATGATGCCGATAAATGCTAACGGCAGAGCAAAGTTTTTTTGAGTAGAGCTCATAAAATAGGAGTTTTGAGGTTAGTAAAAAGTGTGTTTTATTACAAAAAAGAAGGGGGTGTCATAACTCGCTACAGATAACACAGATTTACACAGAACGTTTTTTAATATGCTGATAACCAATGTTGTCTATCTATGTAAATCCGTGCAATTCTGTGGTGAATACGAGTTTAGCACACCCTCTTTTATCTTTTCTTCTATGTCAGTCGATCATGTCAAATCCGCAGTAGGGAACCAATGCTTTCGGAATCCGGATACCCTCCGGAGTCTGATGGTTTTCCAGCAAGGCTGCTACGATGCGGGGCAATGCCAGTGCCGATCCGTTCAGTGTGTGGCAAAGTTCGGTTTTCTTTTCTCCGCTACGATAGCGGCATTTTAATCGATTGGCTTGGTAAGTATCGAAGTTAGATACAGAGCTGACTTCCAACCAGCGCTTCTGTGCTTCGGAATATACTTCGAAATCAAAGCAAAGCGCAGCGGTAAAACTCATATCACCACCACAGAGACGGAGAATACGGTAAGGGAGTTCCAGCTTCTGGAGCAGGCCTTCTACATGATCCAGCATTTCCTGATGTGACTGACGGGAGTGCTCCGGTTTGTCGATACGCACCAATTCTACTTTAGAGAATTCGTGAAGGCGATTGAGCCCGCGTACATCTTTACCGTAAGAGCCGGCTTCCCGACGGAAGCATTGTGTATAAGCGCAGTTTTTAATAGGAAGTTGCTTTTCATCCAAAATGACGTCACGGTAGATATTGGTTACCGGAACTTCAGCCGTCGGAATCAGATAGAGATCGTCTACTTCGCAATGGTACATTTGTCCTTCTTTATCCGGAAGTTGTCCGGTTCCATAGCCGGAAGCAGCGTTTACAACTGTTGGAGGCATGATTTCGGTATATCCGGATTTACGTGCTTCATCCAGGAAAAAGTTAATCAGTGCGCGTTGCAGTTGAGCTCCTTTGCCTTTGTAAACAGGAAAACCTGCACCGGTTATTTTTACACCCAAATCAAAGTCAATCAAGTCGTATTTCTTAGCCAGTTCCCAATGGGGGAGTGCATCTGTGGGAAGTTGAGTTTCCATACCTCCCATTTTCTCAACTACATTGTCCTCGGCACCAACACCTTCGGGCACACTGTCGTAGGGAATATTGGGAATGGTATACAGCAGATTCAGCATGTCGTTGGCAGCCTGGTCCATGTCGGCCTGCAGTGTTTTATTGCTCTCCTTTATCTCGGCTACACGGGCTTTTGCAACTTCAGCTTCTTCCTTTTTGCCTTCTTTCATCAACTGACCGATCGTTTTCGAAAGTGAATTTACCTCTGCCAGGTTTTTATCTAATTGATTTTGTGTATTACGTCTTTTGTCATTCACTTCGATTACTTGGGCAATTGTTTCTTTGGCTCCTTTGAAGTGTTTTTTCTCCAGACCGCGGATTACCGCGTCGGTGTTTTCTGTAATTTGTTTAATGGTAAGCATATCTATACTTTATTTATGAACTTTCTTCTTTGAGTTTACAAAGATATATAAAAATAAGATAAGAGGGTGCGTCTTGTATAAAAAAGAAAAGAGACGCAATCAACCGATTGCATCTCTTTCTTCAATTTCTTACAATTTCCTTTAAACTCCGGAAATTTATGCTTCTGTTGCTTCAGCAGGGATGATAGAAACATATCTTCTGTCTTCTCTACCTACTTTGAAGTTTACAGTTCCATCTACTAAAGCGAAAAGAGTGTGGTCCTTACCCATACCGATGTTTTCACCCGGGTGGAATTCAGTACCTCTTTGACGAACGATGATGTTACCTGCTTTGC
>OGPT01001931.1_pt1 | contig 17918 bp, 15 predicted proteins | sample 1552951 | NCBI WGS metagenome assembly OGPT01 (sample SAMEA2580224, study PRJEB22360) | human gut metagenome | biome: human gut; feature: human-associated habitat; material: faeces | place: Denmark | collected 2008/2010
CGGATACTACCGACGGCTACTACATTATTCCTGAGGGCGGAAAACGCGAAGCCTTGCCGCGACGCTTCAGCAAGCAGGCGGCAGAGGAGCTGCTCGCAAGCTGGCTGCGGGAGCAGACGGCGCAGTGGCAGCTGCCCGATCAGGAAACGGAGCTTATTAGCTACGAGCATTTTCATACAGTACACGGCTATTACGAAACCGGCGATATCTACAGCCTGCGTATGCAGCTGAAGCCGGGAATTCTCTATAAGGTTAGCGGCAGGGGGGGGAGCTTTTGATGGCAAAGAATACCTTGGGATTAGTATTTTTCCCTGCGTTTGACTGGATGATCAGCCCCGGTCACCCCGAACGGCAGGAGCGCTTATTATATACACGCGACCAGCTGGAGGAGGAGGGACTGTTCGATTGCGAGGAGATTAAGGAATATCGCCCGCGTATTGCTGAAATCGAGGATTTGCAGCGCGCGCATGTAGGTGTGCCGTCGATTGCACGCCTGATTACGCCGGCACATCTGACCTCCTCGGGAGGCTGTTTGGCGGCGGCCGATGCCGTAATGCAGCGGGAGGTGCAGCGTGCCTTTGCTCTCGTGCGTCCGCCGGGACACCACGCTATGCGTGTAGTACACGGAATCCGTGGTTTTTGTACTATTAATATTGAAGCAATAATGGTAGAATATTTACGTAGCAGGTATAATATCCGCAGGATTGCTGTTGTGGATACCGACGTGCATCATGGCGACGGCTCGCAGGATGTGTTCTACCATGATCCAGATACGCTGTATATCTCCTTCCATCAGGACGGGCGCACCTTGTATCCGGGCACAGGCTTTCCTAATGAAGCAGGCAGTCCGGCGGCCTGGGGCACGAACATCAATCTGCCGTTGCTGCCGGGAACAGGTGACGAAGGACTGCACCGTCTGTATGACGGCTTAATCACGCATATTCTGGAGGACTTTCAGCCGGAGCTGATTATCAACAGTGCCGGGCAGGATAACCATTTCAGCGACCCGCTGGCTTCTATGCAGGTGACGGCGCAGGGCTATGCGCGTCTGGCCGATAAGCTGCAGGCGGATATTGCGGTGCTGGAGGGCGGTTATTCGATTGAAAGCGCCCTGCCTTATGTCAACACCGGTATTATTCTGGCGATGGCAGGCATGGATTACAGCAAGGTGGTGGAGCCTGATCTGCGCGGACTGCGCCCGCAGGATGAGCGCTGCAATAAGCGCGTAGACCAGCTTATTGCCGAGGTAGGCGATTTGTACTTCAACCGTGAGCGCACGAGCAAGGAATTGCTGGCGAAATGCGGCAATACCTGGCAGCGCAGCAAGCATATCTACTACGATGAGGAGGGTATCCGCGAGGAGCAGGTGGAAAGCGTGCATTATTGCGAACGCAAGGCCTGCCGCGGTTATTTTACTCTGCAGACGGCGGCCGAAGGGACGCGCTTTGGCGACCAGAGCGCTTTCATTACCTGCCTGACGCGCGAAATCTGTCCGCATTGCCGGCAAAAGGCCTACGATGCAGCGCTGGCAGAAAAGAAGCGCGGCCGCTGGCAGTATGTGCTGGTGCAGGATATTGCCACAGGCACAGTAGAAAATCTATAAATAATAAGCATTAGGACGCCGGCAAATAAATATGCGTCTTAAGCTGAGAATCGAGGTTAAATAATGATTAATGAATTGGTTGTAGCTACCCATAATCAGGGCAAGGTAGAAGAGTTTAAAACTTTAATGAAGGATTTGCCGATTGAAATTAAATATCTGGCAGATTTCGAAGCAGTAGAAGCACCGGCGGAAACAGGCCGCACCTTTGCTGCTAATGCCCGCCAAAAGGCTACCTATTACGCAAAGAAGCTGGGCAAGCCCTGCATTGCCGATGATTCCGGCTTGGAGGTGCTGGCGCTGGACGGTGCTCCCGGTGTGCGCAGTGCGCGCTATGCCGGCGAAAAGGCCAGCGACGAGGACAACAACAACCTGCTGCTGCACAACATGAAGTTTCAGGTTAAGCGTACCTGCCGCTTCCGCTGTGCGCTGTGCGTAGCACAACCCGACGGCAAGGTGCTCAATGAGGTAGACGGCATCTGCGACGGCATGCTGCTGCATGAGCCTTTAGGTGAAAACGGCTTCGGCTACGACCCGCTGTTCTGGTCCACCGAGCTGCACAAGGGTATGGCAGAGGCTACCATGCAGGAGAAAAACAAAATCAGCCATCGCGGTAAGGCAATTCGTAAGCTGGTTGCTATCTGGAGCAAAAAGAAATGAGAATAGGCATTACGGGTGATACGCATGGCAGCGCGCAGGCGATTCGCCGCATTCTGCAGCAGACACCGCCTATCGAGCTGTGGCTGCATACAGGCGATTATGCGGCCGACGCCAACCGCCTGCATGATGCGACAGGCATCAAAACCGTGCGTGTGCGCGGCAACTGCGATTTATTGGATGATGGCAGTAAATATGATGAGTACCTGGAAATAGAAGGCTATAAAATCTGGCTGACGCACGGACACAGATATATAGAAAGAAATGTGCAGGCTGATTTGGGCTATTGGGCCAAGCAGCTGGGGCAGGATATCGTGGTGTTCGGGCATACGCATGTGCCGATGGCAGAGTATTATGCGGAAACGCTGCTGGTGAACCCCGGCAGTCCGTCCCGCCCCCGCGGCGGTTCGGAGCCTTGCTTTGCGGTGCTTACACTGCAGGCGGGGCAGACGCCGCAGGTGGAATTCTTCAAGGTGTGAGTCTTTATCTAAGAAAATTTTGCACAGTAAGCAAAAATCTTTTGACAATTCCTCGAAATGATATAGTTTACACAGAAAACATCTTGCAAAACAGGGTAGTTTAATATACAATAAGTGTATACTATTTATCGGACGGAGCTAATGATTTTTTAGACAGCTTACGTCGGGAAATCTTGGGAGGAAAAAAGATGACAATGACTCTGCGTGAAGAAGCTCTTAAATTACATATGGACAATAACGGCAAAATTGCTGTAGTAAGCAAGGTGCCTATTGCAACCCGTCATGATCTGGCTATTGCCTATACCCCGGGTGTAGCTGAACCCTGTAAGGATATCAAAGAGGACAAAAACCTCTCCTTCGAATATACCTGCCGCGGCAACATGGTTGCTATTATTACCGACGGTACCCGTGTACTCGGCTTGGGCGACATCGGTCCCGAGGCTGCTATGCCGGTAATGGAAGGCAAGGCTGCACTGTTCAAAACCTTCGGTGATGTTGACGCTGTGCCTGTTTGCCTCGATACCAAGGATCCGGACGAATTCATCCGCACCGTTAAGCTGCTGCAGCCTAACTATGCAGGCGTTAACCTGGAGGATATTTCCTCTCCCAAATGCTATGAAATCGAAGATAAGCTGAAGGAAATCTGCGATATTCCTGTATTCCATGATGACCAGCATGGTACCGCTATTGCCTGCCTGTCTGCTGTACTGGGCGCACTGCGCTTTGTTAAAAAAGACATTGCTACCGCTAAATTCGTAGTCAACGGCTGCGGTGCTGCCGGCAGTGCTATCGGCCGTCTGCTGGTAAACATGGGCGCACAGAATGTAATCATGGTTGACCGCTTCGGCGCTCTGTATGAAGGCATTGACGCTAAGCTGGACCGCATCCAGAGCTATCTGGCTACCGTAACCAATAAAGAGCATAAGCAGGGTACTCTTGCTGATGTTGCCAAGGGTGCGGACGTTATGATCGGTGCTTCCGCTCCTAACGTATTCACCAAAGAAATTATGCAGAGCATGGCTGACAAGGCTATTGTTTTTGCTCTGGCTAACCCTGTTCCGGAAACCAGCTATGATGCTGCCAAGGAAGCAGGCGTTGCAGTTGCGGGCACAGGCCGCAGCGACAGACCGAACCAGGTTAACAACGTAACCGTATTCCCGGGCGTATTCCGCGGTGCTATTGATGTACGCGCACGCGCTATCACCGAGGAGATGAAGGTTGCCGCTGTTTATGCTATTGCCGACCTGATTGACGAAAAAGACCTGCGTGAGGACTATGTAGTACCTGACGCTTTTGACCCGCGTGTTGCTCCGGCGGTTGCTGCCGCTGTAGCTAAGGTTGCGATTGAAAAGGGCCTGGCACGCAAAATTGTAGATCCTGAGGTTGTAAGAGCCAATACTGCTAAACGCATCGGCCGTTAAGCCGCAGTATACAAATATTATTCTCACAATGACAATGTGAGCTTAGGAGGATGAAAACATGAGAGAAATAAAGGTTAGTGAAGTCACTGATGTTATTGCCAAGCTGTGCATGGATTCCTGCTACTATCTCCCGCAGGAGATGATGGACAAAATCAGAAATGCCGCTGTTGAAGAAGAATCTCCTTTGGGCAGGGAAATCCTTGCTACCTTGATTGAGAACTTCGAGCTGGCTAAGAAAAAAGCTGTTCCTCTGTGTCAGGATACCGGTCTGACCGTTGTATTTCTGGAAATCGGCCAGGAAGTGCATTTCGTTGACGGCGATTTGTATACTGCCATTCATGCAGGCGTAGCAAAGGGCTACACTGAAGGCTATCTGCGTAAATCCTCTGTAGGCGACCCGGTATTTGATCGCAAAAATTCCGGTGACAATACTCCGGCAATCATCCACACCAAGATTGTTCCCGGTGAAAAGGTTAAAATTATCGTTTGCCCCAAAGGCTGCGGCAGCGAAAACATGGGCGCTTTGAAGATGCTGAAGCCGGCAGACGGTGTTGAAGGCATCAAAAAATTTGTTGTTGATACCGTGCGTGCCGCAGGCCCGAACCCCTGCCCGCCGATTACCGTCGGCGTAGGCATCGGCGGCAACATGGAGCGCGCCGCTATTCTGGCTAAATACGCGCTGACCCGTACCGTAGGCGAGCACAATAAGGATGAGCGCTATGCGGCACTGGAGGACGAGCTGCTGGAGCTGGTAAACAAGACCGGTGTAGGTCCTTCCGGCTTGGGCGGCAGCACTACCGCTCTGGCTGTAAATGTTGAATTTACCCATACCCATATCGGCGGTATGCCCTGCGCTGTAAACCTGAACTGCCACCAGGCACGCAAGGCTGAAGCAGAAATTTAAAGGAGGCGCCTGAAGATGAGTGAAGAAGCTGTAATCAAATATATCAATGCTCCGCTGACCGAAGAAACTGTCAAAGACCTGCATGCAGGCGACGTTGTACGCATCAGCGGTTATATCTACACTGCACGCGACGCTGCTCACAAGCGTTTGTATGAAGCGCTGGAGCGCGGCGAAAAGCTGCCTTTGGACCTGACCAATAATGTTATTTATTACGTTGGTCCTACTCCTGCCAAACCGGGCGAGGTTGTCGGCAGTGCCGGCCCCACCACCAGCGGCCGTATGGATAAATACACCCCGACCATGATCGAGCAGGGCATGCGCGGCATGATCGGCAAGGGCTTGCGCAGCCAGGAGGTTATTGATGCCTGCGCGAAGCATGGCGCTGTTTATTTCGTTGCTGTAGGCGGTGCTGCTGCGGTAATCACCCAATCCATCAAGAGCGAAACCATGATTGCTTACGAGGACCTGGGACCGGAGGCTATCCGCAGATACGAGGTTAAGGATTTCCCGGCTATCGTCTGCATCGACAGCGAGGGTAATGACTTCTATAAAGTTGGTATTGCCAAATACAGAAAAGAGTAACATTGTTAACAGATTAATGTTGACAAAGACACTAGGATAATATATTATAACTCTCAACTCAATAACACGCTCTTATCAAGAGTGGCGGAGGGAACAGGCCCGATGATGCCCGGCAACCAGACAAATGTTATGGTGCTACATCCTGCAAGTGTAATCTTGAAAGATGAGAGGAAGACCGGCTCCTTCCTCAGAAGGAGTTTTTTTCTTAGGCGGATGTTTTGCAAGACGTGTTAAATAAAGAAAGGGAGTAAGAAAAGATGAAAAAATTATTAGTTGCATTACTGGCATTAGTAAGCCTGGCAGTTGTTGCTGCAGGCTGCGGCGGGGGAGACAAAAAGGCAGACAACGGTGCCGACAAAAAGGTTACCTTGAAGGTTGGCGCTACCGCTGTACCGCACGCTGAAATCTTGAACCAGATCAAAGGCACCTTGGCTAAAGAGGGCGTAGACCTGCAGATTATCGAATTCAGCGATTATGTTAAACCGAACCTGGCTTTGAACGATAAGGAGCTGGATGCCAACTTCTTCCAGCATGAGCCTTATCTGGATACCTTCGTTTCCGAGCGCAAGATGAATCTTGTATCCGCAGGCAAGGTGCATATCGAGCCGATGGGTATTTATTCTAAGAAAATCAAATCCCTGAATGATATTCCCGAAGGCGCAAAAATCGCTATTCCTAACGACCCGTCCAACGGCGGCCGTGCGCTGGCTCTGCTGCAAAGCGCTAAGCTGCTGAAGCTGAAGGATGGCGTTGGCGTTAAGGCTACCGTAGGCGATATCGTTGGCAACGACAAGAAGCTGAAGATTGTGGAAATCGAAGCTGCTCTGCTGCCGCGCTCCATGGATGATACCGATTTGTCCGTTATCAACTCCAACTTCGCTATGGAAGCTAAGCTGAACCCGGTTAAGGATTCTCTGTTCACCGAGCCGAAGGAATCTCCGTATGCTAACATCGTTGCTGTACGCAAGGGCGACGAAAACCGTCCGGAAATCCAGAAGCTGATGAATGCTCTGCGTTCTCCTGAGGTTAAGAAGTTCATCGAGGATAAATACAAAGGCGCTGTTGTTGCAGCGTTCTAAGCAAAGCAAAACTGCTGTCGCATGTCAAAGTGCGACAGCTTTTCGCTATATACACTATAGTGTAAAGTTTATTTTTTGGAGGAAAAAGTTCATGAGCAAAGAAGGAATCAAAACATTTATGGACGCATCGAGAATCGACCAGCCTGCAACCGTAGAGGAGTTCACCGAAGCGGTGCTGGGAGCGTACAAGGACAGAACGCGTCAGGTATATTTTATCTGGCGTAAGCTGAAGGAGCTGTATCCTGAGGTTGATGCTAACCGCGTTATCCGTGAGGGCAGCTATGACTTCGGCCTGTACCAGGGCGAGCAGATTGCCCAAAAGTATGGCGGCGGCGACAAGGTAGGGCCGAAGGAGGCGCTCCTTGGACAGACCTCGCGCGGTGGTCTGCTGGTGTTCAAGCAGGAGATTAAGGAGCTGAGCGAGGAGAAGGCAGTGAAAATGTTCAACCGCTGTCCGCACGTAGAGGCGTTGACGGAGCTGGGCTTGAGCAAGGAGGAAATCAAGATGTTCTGCCGTGATATGCTGGGACATTGTGATTATGCTATCTGCAAGCCGTTCGCCAATGTGGAGATTGACTTTCCGACAACGATTGCTGATGGCGAGGGTTGCGGCTGTGCTATGACCATCACCAAAAAGAAGGAATAAGAACACAGTAGCAAATTTTTAAAATGAGGTGAAGAAAATGACACGAAAACCAACTTTTGCAGAAGCGCTCGTGCCGCTTTTAGGCATGGTGCTGCTTTTAGGTATCGGTTATGGCAAATACGGCCTGCCGATTCAGTTTCTTTTGATTGTGGCGGCGTTTATTGCAGCAATTATTGCGAAGCGCTGCGGCTATACATGGCAGGATATGATTACCGGCATTGCGGATAAGATTCAAAGCAGTCTGCCGTCTTTGCTCGTTATGGTCTGCGTTGGCGCGATGATTGCCAGCTGGATGATTAGCGGTACGATTCCCTTGCTGATTTATTATGGTATCAAAATTATTGACCCGCAATTTTTATTTGTAACGGCCTTTTTTGTAACCGCTGTTATTTCTACATTTACCGGTACCTCCTTCGGCAGTGCTGGTACGGCCGGCGTAGCTATTATGGGTATCGCGATTGCGCTGGGCGTGCCGCTGGAGATTGCTGCTGGCGCTGTTATCAGTGGCGCAGTTTTTGGCGACAAGCTTTCTCCGCTGTCCGATACGACGATGCTGGCACCGATTGCTGCCGGTACGGATTTATATGCCCATATTAAACATATGCTGTACACCACTGGCGCAGCAACGATTACCTGTGCTATCGTATTCACCACTGTTGGCATGAATATGGACGTATCCACCATGACTAATCCTGAGACTGTACAGGTTATCTTGACCAATCTGGAGCAGCTGTATAACTTCAATTTGTTCCTTCTGCTTCCGCCTGTACTGATTTTCTGGGGCGCATACACCAAGAAGCCGACGATTCCAATGTTGCTTTTGTCTTCTATCATTGCTATCGCTATGGGCATGTATTTCCAAGGCTTTGACCTGAAGACTGCACTGCAGGCTTTCGTAAACGGCTTCAAGGTAACTATGATTCCGGGTGTGGCTGATATTAAGGTTGCAAAGCCGATTATCACGCTGCTGAACCGTGGCGGTCTGATGGGCATGATGAGCACCGTGCTTTTGGTATTCTGTGCTTTTGCCTTCGCTGGTATCTTCAGCAAGACTGGCTGCATCGAGGTTGTGCTGGAGCACATCATCAGCTCCATTAAATCCGTTGGTCAGCTCGTTACGGCTACCGTTGGCTCTGCTCTGTTCATGAGCATTGTTACTGGCAGCTCCTATCTGGCTATTTTGATTCCGGGCGAAATGTTCCGCGACCTTTATAAGAAGTTTGGTCTGGAGCCGAAGAACCTGTCGCGTACACTGGAGGACGCCGGCACCTGCGCTGTGCCTATCGTTCCGTGGTCTGTTGCCGGTACTTATATGGCAACGACGCTGGGCGTGCCGACTACTAGCTACATGCCGTGGGCAATTCTTTGCTACAGCAGTATGATTTTCGCTATTATCTTTGGCTACACCGGCTTCGGTATCGCTAAAATCAAAAAATAATATTTCCTGCAGGCTCACGCCTTTACCTGATGGTAAGGCCGTGGGCTTGCTTTTTTATATAGCAAAATTTTGTTGCCGATGCAGGTGTAATAATGATACAATTATAAAAAAAGACGGAATGCGTGTAGAACGGTTTACTGCTGCGGAAAGGGGGAGCTTAGCATATGACAGAATCCTTGAAACTGCCTGTGGGAATAGAAGATTTTGCGGAAATTCGTCAGGCGGGCTTTTATTATGTTGATAAAACAAAATTCATTGAACAGCTGCTGGATGGCTGGGGCAAGGTTAATTTGTTTACAAGACCGCGGCGCTTTGGCAAGACGCTGAATATGAGTATGCTGCGCTATTTCTTTGAGATAGGAGCAGATGCCTCGTTGTTTGACGGCCTGCAGATTGCAAAAAACAAGAAGCTGTGTGAGGAGTACCAGGGAAAATATCCGGTAATTTTTCTTTCCTTTAAGAATGTAGAAGGACTTACCTTTGCCGATGCGCAGTATCGTTTGGCAGAGCTGATTGCCGGAGAAGCGGAGCGCTTTGCTTTTTTGGCGCAGAGCGATAAGCTGACGGAAAATGAGCGAAGCTTATATTGCGGATTGACGGCGGTGCGCGAGGGACGTTATGCGCTGGCAGGCGAAGTCCTTGTTTCTGCCTTGCAGCTTTTATCGAAGCTTTTATCTAAGCATTACGGACAAAAAACGATTATTCTGCTTGATGAGTACGATGTGCCTTTGGATAAGGCCTTTCAGAATGGCTATTATAAGGAAATGGTGTCACTTATCCGCGGTATGCTAGGCCAGGCCTTAAAAACTAACGAGTTTCTGCAGTTTGCTGTGTTAACGGGCTGCCTGCGTGTTTCCAAAGAAAGCATTTTTACCGGACTGAATAATTTTAAGGTGCTTTCGATTACCGATAACCGCTTTGATGAGCAGTTTGGTTTTACGGATGCTGAGGTGGAGCAGCTTTTGGCGGCTTATAATCTGACAGACCATCTTGAGGAAACCAAGGCGTGGTATGACGGCTACCGCTTTGGTGATGCTGATGTTTATTGTCCGTGGGATGTTATCAACCATGTTGATGTGCTGCGCAGCAATCCGTCGGCAAAACCACAGGCTTATTGGATAAATACCAGTGGCAATGCTTTGGTGAAGCTCTTCATAGAGATGGCCGATAAATCGACGCGTGATGAGCTGGAGCGTCTGGTTGCAGGCGAGGCTATAGAAAAGCATATCCGCTTGGAACTGACCTATGATGAAATAGACAGCAGCATAGATAATCTTTGGAGCGTGCTTTTTACCACCGGTTATCTTACGCAGAAGGGCGTGACAGAGGATGGCGCGTATAAGCTGGTGATTCCTAATCAGGAGATTCGCGAGGTGTACAAGCTGCAGATTCAGGAATGGTTTAAAAAGAAGGTTTTTGCCGACACTGAGCAGCTGCAGAGCTTTTGGCAGGCTTTCGCCATGGGTGACAGCGAGGCGGTAGAGCTGTTTTTGAACAGGACTCTCAGCAATTCCATCAGCGTTTTTGATGCTAAGGGCAGGGATGAGGAAAGAGAAAATTCCTATCACATGCTTTTGGTAGGCTTGCTGGCAGGAAAGGCAGACTGGCTGGTGCGCTCTAATGTGGAAGCGGGCGAGGGCTTTGCGGATATTATTGTTGAAACAGATGATTTGGATGATGGCGTAATCGTAGAGCTGAAGTATGCACAGACGATGACGGCTATGGAGAAGAGCTGTGCGAAGGCGTTGGCGCAGATTCGCGCAAAACGCTACGCAGATTATCTGCATAACAATGGCAGAGAAAAAGTTTTGCTTTATGGTATAGCCTTCTGCAAGAAAAGGTGCAGGGTTGTGGCAGAAAAGCTTTAGACGGCTTGCAGGCTTGTGGCTTTACCTGATGGTAAGGCCGTAGGCCTGCTTTTTATTTTTTGACGCATCCACCTGCAAAATATGCTATACTTAAAGAAAAACTAATCTTAAAATCGTGAGGTAGAATATGCGTAAATATGCAAAATTTTTCGTAACCCCGAAGGGAGAGCGCGCTGCACGCGGCGGTCATCCCTGGGTGTTCGGTGAAGAGGTAACTAAAATTGAAGGCGAGTATGCCAATGGTGACTTGGTGGATGTAGTAACGTCCAAGGGCAAGTATTTGGGCACCGGTTTTGTGAACGACCATTCCAAAATCCGTGTGCGCATTATTTCCACTAATACCAATGACAAGTTTGACGAAGCCTTTTGGGAGCGCCGCCTGCGCTATGCGCTGGATTACCGCCTGACGGTTATGGGCGAGCGAGATTTTAACTGCTGCCGTCTGATTTTTGGCGAAGCGGATATGTTCCCCGGCCTGACCGTAGACCGCTATAATGATTTGCTGGTAACGCAAACCCTGTCCTTGGGCATTGAAATGCGCAAGCAGATGCTGTTTGAGCTGCTGATTAAAATTCTGCGCGAGATGGGACAGGAAATCCGCGGTCTGTATGAGCGCAATGACGTAAGAATACGCCTGCTGGAGGGCATGGAGGAGGGCAAGCACTGGTTTGCTACCGATTTGTGCCCCGAGCCCGGCGCTGTGACTACCGAGATTGTCGAAAACGGCATCGAATATACGGTTGATGTAGAAAACGGCCAAAAGACAGGCTTCTTCCTCGACCAGAAGTATAACCGTCAGGCGATTGCCAAGATTGCCAAGGGCAAGCATGTGCTGGACTGCTTTACCCACACCGGCTCCTTTGCGCTGAATGCTGCCAAGGGCGGCGCTGCGAGCGTTACCGCGGTTGATATCAGTGCGGAGGCAGTGCATATGGCGGAGCATAACGCTGCGATTAACAATTGCTCCGATGTTATGCACGGCCTGCAGGCAAATGTTTTTGATTTGCTGAGCGATTTGTTCAACAAGCATTCGCGTGAATATGACTTTATTATTCTGGACCCGCCGGCGTTCACCAAATCCGGCAGCACTGTGAAGAATGCGATTCGCGGCTATAAGGAAATCAACCTGAAGGCGATGAAGCTGCTGCCACGCGGCGGTTATCTGGCAACCTGCTCCTGCTCGCACTTTATGAAGGAGGAGCTGTTCGTGAAGATGCTGCAGGACGCTGCGCATGACGCCAATGTTTCTCTGCGTCAGATTGAAGCGCGCCAGCAATCTCCGGACCATCCGATTCTGTGGCAGGTGCCGGAAACAAATTATCTCAAATTCTATATCTTCCAGGTAGTATAAAAACTCAGTCTAAAAATATGCTGCTGTTAAGGGGGCGTTATTGTGCAGGCTTTAGAGGGTATTCGTGTGCTTGATTTGTCACGGCTGCTGCCGGGACCGTATTGTACAATGCTGCTGGCCGATTTCGGCGCGGAGGTTATCAAAATCGAAGAGCCGGGACGGGGCGATTATGCCCGCAGCTTTCCGCCGTTTTTAAAGGATTTCGGTTACTGGCATCTGCAGCTGAACCGCAATAAAAAGAGCGTAGTGCTCAACCTGAAGTCGGATGCGGGACGTCGGGCGTTTCTGGAGCTGGTGAAAACTGCCGATGTGGTGGTGGAAAGCTATCGTCCGGGCGTACTGGAAAAGCTGGGTATTGATTATGCGGCGGCGAAGGCGGTGAATCCGCGAATTATCTACTGCTCGCTGACAGGCTACGGCAAAAAAGGATCGCTGGCCAAGCAGGCCGACCATGATATAGGCTATGTGAGCCTGGCAGGCATTACCGCTATGAGCGGTGAGGCGCAGGGCAAGCCGGCGATTCCGGGAGTGCTGATGGCGGATATGAATGCGTCGATGGCGGCGGGCATGAGCATTATGATTGCGCTGCGCCATGCACAGATGACGGGCGAGGGGCAGGAAATAGATATTTCGCTGTATAATGTGGCGATGACGCTGATGCCCGGTGCCGCCAGCCTGTACTTCGGCAGCGGCTTTGTGGCGGAGCGCGGCAACAACTGGCTGACGGGTGCCAACGCCAACTATAATATTTATGCGACGAAGGAAGGACGCTACCTGGCGGTGGGTTGCCTGGAAAAGAAGTTCTGGAGCAACCTGTGCGCTGTGCTGCAGCGCCCCGATATGACGGACCTGATAGATGATGATGCTAACCATGACTACTTAAAGCAGCAGCTGACGCTGGAATTTGCCAAGCACACGCTGCCAGAATGGGAGCAGCTGCTTGCGGGCAAGGATACCTGCGTAACGCCGGTGCTGGATTTTGCCGAGGCGGTGGCTGCGGAGCAGACCAAGGCCAACGAGATGGTGCTGGACGTAGAGGATGCAGAGCTTGGCAGCTACCGGCAGCTGGGCTTTGCCATGAAGCTGAGTGAAACGCCGGCCGCACTGCGGAAGCGTGCGCCGCGCTTGGGCGAGGACACGCAGCAGGTGTTGTCGCAGGCTATTGCCGATGAAAAGCTGCTGGCGGAAGCATTGCAGAGCAAATAAAAAATGACCTCCTGAATAGACAGGTGTTCGTAAAACAAGTTTAGACCGAACTTACGAAGTTAGTATCTGTCAGATGGGGTTGCAAAAAAAATAGCGGGTATCCGGTGAATGCCGGGTACCCGCTATTTTTTGCCGTCACGAAAAGCAATGGAGTTATTCACAGCTTTCAGGTATAATTTTTTCCAATTAATCCTATCCATCCATTCCGAGATTTTTTCAAAAAATGTGCAATTTCTTATTGCAATTTAGGTTGAATTTCTGACATCTGAATCGTATAATGAAAATAAGGAAGAAAAAGGAGGTTTCAGCAATGGCTATAAAATATAATAAAAAAGACGTTCTTAAGATGTGTGAAAAAGCAATAAAAAATCCAGCTTTGTTCTATACGCAGAAGTTTGTCAACTATCAGGGAATTTGTCCGGATGCGCATGTTCCTTATACAGAAATCATTGCTGAATTTTTGATTGACCATCTTTCGGAATTTCAAGGCGGGATCGGCATAATTCACCGTAAAGCTTCCTATTATACGCCGAAGCATATTGGCGCGTTTGACCCGAATTCCCCCCGCACGGAAGAAATAACAGCAATGAAAATGTTCAACTATTGCAAGGCTGGCAAACGGTATGCAAAGATCGGAACGATTTTGGATTATCAGACACCGCTGAAGAACAAGAGCAGCGATCAAGCCGGAAAGATTGACCTGCTTGCCTACGATGGCAGCGTGCTGCGTATTTTGGAGCTGAAAAAGCCGGATACGCCGGAAACCATGCTCCGCTGCGTGCTGGAAGGATACACTTATCTGCGCACAGTTGACACAGCAAAGCTGATTGATGATTTCAATGAGGGAATTTCAGGCCTGACTATCCAGAAAAACACGCCCGTAGAGGCAAGCCCCTTCGTATTTGAAAATAGTTTACCATATAAAGAATATTTTTCCAAGCGCCCGAGCCTGATAAAGTTGATGAAGCAGCTGGACAGCCATCCGTTCTTCATCCGCGAAGTTTCTGGTGGCTACGAAGTATTTTGAGATTTCGTGAAATCAAAATACCACCCTTTTGTCACGGCGGTTTGCTATACTGTCCTCAAAAACAGGAGGAAGATTTTATGCCAGAAGAAACACGACAGTAAAACGCTGTGCGCTCCGGCAATGATGTGTTTGAAAAGGTGCAGGAGATCCGCCAGCAGCGTTACCGGATGAGAAGCACGGTAAGAAGCAGCATTTTCTCCGGACAAATCCAGCGGCAAGCGGGTGCAGCATATTCACATCAAGTACGACGGGTTGGGCTTTATCCCTCTTAATGAGCTGATGAAAAAGGAAACGGCGTGACCGAAGTCACGCCGCCTCTTGAAAACACAAGGTTTTCACCATTTTTTGATTTTACTGTTTTACGACCTCCTGAAATTTCAGGAGGTCTAATTTTTTGTAAGCTTTAAAGTTTTTGTGAGCTTATTTTTCTACGCGGCCGGGATATGCTTTTAGTGCTTCACCCAGAATGTAGATTGCGCGCTCCAAATCCTCGCTCTTTAATACATAAGCAAGGCGTGCTTCGTTAATGCCGCTGCCGGGGGTGTTGTAGAAGCCGTTGCCGGGAGCAAACATAACGGTTTCGCCGTCGATAGCGAAGTTTTCCAGTGTCCAGATAGCAAATTTTTCTGCATCGTCAACAGGCATGTTAACCATGATGTAGAAAGCGCCCTTCGGGTCGGATGCCTTCACGCCGGGGAGCTTCTTCAAAGCTGCAACGATGGTGTCGCGGCGTTTCTTGTACTCTTTGTTAACTTCCTCCAGATAGCTTGCCGGAGTAGTGTACAGAGCTGCTGCACCGACCTGCTCCAGAATCGGGCTGCACAGACGAGCCTGGCAGCATTTGATAACCTGCTTGCTGAGCTCCTTGTTTTTGCTGATGATACAGCCGATGCGCGCACCGCAGGCACTGTAGCGCTTGGAAACGGAATCGATGATGATCAGGTTGTCGTCCAGCTCGGGCATGGTGCCGAAGCTGCGATATGCACCGTCATAAACGAATTCACGGTATACTTCGTCAGCAATTAAAGCCAGGTTATGCTTGCGCACGATACGGGAGATCATATCCTGCTCTGCTTCGGTATAAACTACGCCGGTAGGATTGCCGGGGTTGGTGAGCAGAATTGCTTTGGTTTTCGGAGTGATGTGCTTTTCGATTTCTTCTTCGCTGGGCAGGTGGTAACCGTTTTCTACGCTGGTAGGAACAGCGTTGATTTTAGCGCCGAACTCCTTGCAGAAGGTGGTGTAGTTAGCGTAGAAGGGTTCGAAAACCATGATTTCATCACCGGGGTCGCACAGAGCCATAACTGCGAAAATCAGGGCCTCGCTGCCGCCGTTGGTAACGAAAATATCTTCAATTGCATAATCCATGCCTTTTTCTGCATAATATTTCTGTACAGCTTTCAAGAGGAACATTTCGCCCTTGGAATTGCTGTAGGCGATTACAGGTGCCTGGAATTCACGCACGCTGTCCATGAATTGTGCCGGAGTGGCAATATCAGGCTGGCCGATGTTCAGATGATAAACCTTTTTGCCTGCAGCCTTGGCTGCATCAGCATACGGAGACAGCTTTCTGATAGGAGATGCTGTCAGGCTTTGAATACGTTGAGAAAGTATCATGAAAAAAACTCCTTGCTGTTATAGTTTGTTTTGGGGCAGATGTAACTGCTTTGTTTATTATAGCACAGATTTTGCCGAGATTGTATATAGTAAAATATTAATACTGTATACATTTGACTTTTTGACGCAAGCACTTTTTGAAGAAACAGTTTGGCAAATGGTTGTCATTCGCAGAATGCTTTTGCATAAATATTAAAAAAATGCTATAATAAGGACGTTATTTTTAATTTTTTTGAAGGAGTGATTGTCCCCTATGCAAACAACGCAAGCAAAAAATCAGACCGGCGGCATTCTCGGTTTGATTGAACGCGTCGGCAACAAAATCCCTGATATCACGATTTTGTTCATCGGTGCGTTTATCATCTGCTGCATTATGTCAGCAATTCTTTCGACGATGCACTTTGGTTATGTGCATCCCACTACCGGCAAGGAAATCGTAGTCAACAACATGTTGAGCGGCAAAAACCTTGTCGCACTGTTAAGCAAGATGGTTACCAACTATTCCGGCTTCCCTCCGCTGGGCATGGTAATCGTTGCTACCCTGGGTATCGGTATTGCTGACGGCTCCGGCTACATCAATACTGCGCTGAAAAAAATTCTGGCTGTTACGCCTAAGTTTTTGATTACCCCGATTATTATTCTCGTTGGTATGCTGAGCCATCTCGGCCCCGATACCGGTTACGTAATTATCATTCCGGTTGCTGCCTACATGTATTATGCGAGCGGCAAGCATCCGCTGGCAGGTATCGGTGCATCCTTCGCAGGTATTGCGGGTGCCTTCGCTGCCAACTATACTCCGTCCGCGATTGATCCGGTTATTCAGGGCTTCACCCAGAGCGCTGCGCAGATTATCGACCCGTCCTATCAGGTTAACGTACTGTGCAACTATTTCTACGCCTTCGGTGCGACCTTCCTCGTAATCCCCAGCTGCTGGTGGGTAACAGAAAAGATTGTAGAGCCGTGGCTGTGGAAAAACTGCCCGCTCGATGATGATATCGAGGTAGGCGAGGACGGCAACACCGCCGTAACTCCCAAGGAAAATCGTGCCTTCTACGCTGCCACCGGCCTTTTGATTGTGATGGTTGCGCTGCTTGTGTACCTGCTGCTGCCGGCCGATTCTATCTTCCGCGATGATAAGGGTATGTTGGCAAGCTTCAAGGCGCCGATTATGCAGTCCATCGTTTCTCTGCTGTTTGTGTTCACCGGCGCTGTCGGCCTGACCTACGGCGTAATGGTTGGAAAATTCAAATCCCCGAAGGATGTTACCACTGCGATGGAGGATATCACCAAAACTCTGGTACAGCTGATTGTATTCTACTTCTTCGCTGCGCAGTTCCTCTATGCCTTCGGTGCTTCCAACATGGGTGCGCTGATTGCGATTGCGGGCGCAGAGTTCCTGAAGTCCCTGGCATTGCCGCCGCAGGTAACTATTTTCGGCATCATCATCTTCGTTGCGATGCTGAACCTTATTATTACCTCTGCTTCCGCCAAGTGGGCGATTCTGGCACCTATCTTCGTACCGATGCTGATGGCTGTAGGTATTGCGCCGGAGCTGACTCAGGTTGCCTTCCGCGTGAGTGACTCTGCGGTTAACGTTGTAACCCCGATGTTTGCGTTCTACCCGCTGATTATCCTCTACTGCCAGAAGTACGTGAAGAGCGCCGGTATCGGTACGCTGAGCTCCCTGATGCTGCCGTACACTATTACGTTACTCGTTACCCTGACTATTATGCTGTATGCTTTCTGGTTTATGGATATTCCGTTGGGATTGCAGGCGGATTATGTTTACCCCAGACGTATAATGTAATATTATTTCAGAGATGATATAATGAAGATAGCCTCTCCTCGGGGAGAGGTGCCGAGCTTGTCGAGGCGGAGAGGGGTGACATCAAAGAAATGCTGTCATCAGGTGTTATATGTGCAAACCCCTCTCAGTCGCCTTACGGCGACAGCTCCCCCCAAGGGGAGCCTCTCATATGACGTGCATTGGCAGACTGAGCCTCTCCTTGGGGAGAGGTGCCGAGCTTGTCGAGGCGGAGAGGG
>OGPT01001933.1_pt1 | contig 17901 bp, 19 predicted proteins | sample 1552951 | NCBI WGS metagenome assembly OGPT01 (sample SAMEA2580224, study PRJEB22360) | human gut metagenome | biome: human gut; feature: human-associated habitat; material: faeces | place: Denmark | collected 2008/2010
GCTGTCTCTGACATGATCAGCACATAACCAAAGGATGCTGTCAGAAGAATATAGATCAGCAGGAAGATCCCACCGCCATATTTCGCTGCAAGATAGGGAAATCTCCAGATATTCCCCAGTCCTACTGCTGAACCGGCAACTGCCAGTACATAACCGATCCTGCCGGAAAAGCTCCCCCTTTGATGGCTATGCGTAGAATTTTTTTCGTTTTTCATCTTACACCTCGTTAGAAAGGCCTCCCTCCGGATTTCTCCCGGGGAGGTCTGAATTTTTTCTACTCATATAGTATCAAAAGGGAGCAGGAATGTCAAAGACTATTACCTATATATCCCTCTGTTGACAATACCCATACAAAAGGATTACACTTTCATCAATGAAAACGTAAAGGAGTATCACGAAATGGAATTACAAAAGGGAAGACCTGAAAATACAGATGGCCGTCTGGACAAAGAAATCCGCGTCTATGATTTTTTAGATAAGCTTGGCATTCAATATCAGCGTATTGACCATGAGGCTGCTATGACTATGGAAGCCTGCGAAGAAATTGACCACGCCCTTGGCGACAACACCACGATCTGCAAAAATCTGTTCCTGTGCAATCGCCAGGAGACGGATTTCTATCTTCTTCTGATGCCCGGTGATAAACCATTTAAGACCAAGGATCTCTCTGCACAGATCCACTCTGCCAGATTATCTTTTGCCAAACCGGAATATATGGAGAAATATCTTGATATCACCCCTGGATCCGTCAGTGTATTGGGACTGATGAATGATTCTGAGAAGAAAGTACAGCTTCTTATTGATGAAGATGTCATGAAGGAACCTTACTTCGGCTGTCACCCCTGCATTAACACTTCAAGTCTCAAATTTACAACCGAAGATCTGATGCAGAAAATCATCCCTGCACTGGAGCATGAACCTATCACAGTAACTCTGCCGGTTCCGGAATAAGGAAAACACATAACCAAAGACACAGGAAAGCCCTCAGCTATAGATTTTGTCTATATCTGAGGGTTTTCTGAATATGGACTATTTTAAAATGCCATAATCCTGCATGAATTCCTGCTATCCTTGATACTCCAATCGCATTAGACTCACGCACTGCGTCCAGACGATTACATATGATCACTCTGGGACAGCGAACACCAAGTTCCGGTTCCGGAAATGTCGGAGAATCTTATCATAAGACCGGCCGAGAATAAAGGCTATAATACAATTATTTCGGGGGTTATATGTCTCGGGATAGTGGTGCGTAAACAGTAACAAATACCTGGGAATGTTGTTCTGTAGTTGACAATGACTCTGGGAATGATATAAAATATAGAATTGAAATTCAGCGGTTGTTCTGATACTATTTTTTTGACCATATAACCTCCGACAGAACCATTCTGTTTAGAAGTCAGGTTACCGTTGTACCCGTCTGTAAGCGGTACGCCTAATTCATTTGCAACCTCGAATTTGAAACGGTCTAACGCACCTTTTGCTTCCGGTACAGCTGTCTGGTTAGAAGATTTTGTGTTTGACATATCAATTTCCTCCTTGGTTGTTGTTTTCTTTTGAAAGTGTTTTTGTGTTGCAATGCTAGTATATGAAGATGCAGAAATAATACACTGGAAGTTTTCGCATGGACAGGAAGAGCATGGAAACAGGAAAACTTGCATGATGACTGTAAGAAAAATATTAATAAATTATGAATTATGTATATTTTTTAAGTTTTAATTGCGTTTTATTTAGTGCTTTGTTATAATTACAGTTAGGATTGTGGATAAAAGATAAAATCCGCAAAATAAATAGGAGAAACGGAGAGGAGAAACTATGAACTTAGGTATAATCGCACATAACAGTAAAAAAGTACTGATAGAAGATTTCTGCATCGCTTATAAGAATATACTTGCCAAACATGAGGTCTATGCCACAGGTACAACCGGACGGAGAATAGAAGAAGCGACAAGCCTTCATGTGCATAAATTCCTTGCCGGCAGTATTGGTGGAGACAAGCAGTTTATGGAGATGGTAGAGCGTCAGGATCTTGATATGGTCATTCTGTTCTACAATCCGGTCATGATTGATCCTAAAGAACCGGATATCACAAGCATCGTGAGAAGATGCGACCAGTACAATATTCCTGTAGCGACAAATATTGCCACAGCAGAACTTCTTATTTTAGGGCTTGCAAGAGGAGACCTGGATTGGAGACTGAATCTGAAATGAGAGTGATCGCAGGTAAAGCCAGAAGGCTTAATTTGAAAACAATTCCGGGGATAGACACAAGACCTACTACTGACAGAATCAAAGAAACATTATTTAATATACTTCAGCCGGAGCTTTTGGAATGCCGTTTCCTGGATCTTTTTTCCGGAAGTGGCGGGATCGGAATCGAAGCTCTGAGCAGAGGAGCTTCTTATGCAGTGTTTGTGGAGAAGAATCCAAAAGCTGCTGCATGCATCAGAGAAAATCTTGCATTTACAAAACTGGCAGAAGATGGTAAACTGCTGAACATGGACGTGTTGCAGGCATTGCGTTCCCTTGAGGGAAAAGGTGTTTTTGACATTATTTTTATGGATCCCCCATATAATAATGAACTGGAAAGACAGGTGCTGGAATATCTGAAAGACAGCACAGTTGCAGATAAGAATACACTTATTATTGTGGAAGCGGATCTTCAGACGGATTTCAGTTATGTGGAATCTCTCGGTTACAGGCAGCTGCGTTCGAAAGAGTATAAAACAAATAAGCATGTATTTTTAGAACGTGCATAATTAACTATAATAATTTCAGAATGAATACATTGCTTCCTGAAATTATCATAAGATTGCTGCCTGCAGGCAGCATTCGTGTTGTTATGCATATGTGTATGTGCCAGAGGAAAGAGAGAGTAAAAATAAATGAAAATAGCAGTATATCCCGGCAGCTTTGATCCGGCTACCTATGGACATCTTGATGTGATCCGGAGAGCAGCAGTTTCTTTTGACAAAGTGATAGTGGGCGTTTTACATAATTCTTCAAAAAGTCCGTTGTTTTCTGTGCAGGAACGTGTTAATATATTAGAAAAGGCGACTCAGGACGTTCCTAATGTCGAGGTAAAACCATTTGAGGGATTGTCTGTGAATTTTGCCAGAGAGAATCACGCTCAGGTGATCATACGTGGACTTCGTGCAGTTACAGATTTTGAGTATGAGCTCCAGATGGCTCAGACCAATCGTGTACTTGCACCGGATGTAGATACTGTATTTCTGACTACAAGTCTGGAATATGCATACCTGAGTTCTACAATATTGAAGGAAGTTGCACATTTTGGAGGCGACCTGAGTAAGTTTGCACCGGCCGAGATAACGGATGCAGTTATTGAGAAGATTCGTCTTACAGCAGACAACAAATAAGTTATTGTTCACATAGAGCGTACAGTAACAGAAATAGAAAATAAGGAGTGTATATACTATGAGCAGCAGAATTGAACAGATTATCGGTGAGATTGAGGAATATGTGGACAGCTGTAAATTCCAGCCACTGTCAACTACTAAGATTGTGGTAAATAAAGAAGAAATTGAGGAACTTCTGAGAGAACTCCGCCTGAAAACTCCGGATGAGATTAAACGTTATCAGAAGATCATTAACAATAAGGACGCTATCCTTGAGGATGCTCAGACTAAGGCAGATGCACTGATCGCAGATGCGCAGGCAAGAGCACAGGAACTGGTAACACAGCATGAGATTATGCAGAAAGCATATGCACAGGCAAATGATACGATCAATGCAGCTAACAAACAGGCACAGGAGATTCTGGATTCTGCAACACAGGATGCAAACAGCATTCGTCTCAGCGCGATCACCTATACAGATGATATGATGGCCAATATTGGCAGTGTGCTTAATACAACATTAGAGGATGCAGGTGTGAAATACAAAACATTTATTGATTCCCTGCAGAGCTGTCTTGATGTTGTAAACCACAATCGTCAGGAACTTGCACCTCAGACAGCACAGGCTGCAGCAATTACAGGCTCTTATCATGATAATGACGGAGCGAAAGATGATGATGACGATCTGTTAGATGATCTGGGAGAGAACTAAAAATAAATCAGTTATTAAATATAGAAGATGAGAAAACAAGGGGCAGGAAAATTTCCTGCCCTGATTTTGTATAATGAAATGATGACAGTTCCCGGAAAGAATTTATTTTCACAGATAGGAAATCAGACAGTAAAGAATACCTGCTGTAAGGAATGTACAGATACACTTGGAAATAAAATAAGGCAGAATGCTGAGGTCATGGTGGAGAACACCTTTTGTCTGAGCAAGGATGCACAGACCGCCGGATGCGGTGGCTGCAGCGGACAAAAGTATACGAGTCATGTATGGCAGTCCGGAAACTGAAATAAGAGAAAGTCCGGAAGTAATCTCTGTAAATCCGAGCAGCAGGTATTGATAGAGAAGTGGAAAAGGCGCATAATATCTGATACATCCTGCCAGAATGGAGAACAATAGAATATATCCTCCGAGACGTGTAATGGTTTCAAAACCGTTCATTATAGAAAAATCAAGTATATTTTTTCGAGAAGAAATCTCGGGTGAAAATTCTGGGGAATCTGAGATGGTGGCATTTTGGTACACAAAAAAACGAAAGAACAGCATACATATCAGATTTGCTGAAAAAATACTCGCAAAGACCATGCCGGCAGGTACTGTATCCTTAAGACAGGACTTACAGAGATAGGTAATGATAAAGGCAGGGCTTGGATTGTTACAGAAGGTAGTGAGATAAAGAGCTTCTTTTTTGCTGATTTTATGTAATCCATACAGATCAGAGGCAAGTTTGGCTCCCAGAGGATAACCACACAGCATTCCGAGAACGAAAACATAACCACCCCAGATGCTGACACCCGGAAAAATATGAAAGAATGATTCAAATGGCAGGAGAAGTTTCCGGATATGACCGGTATGTGTAAGCATTCCTGTGAGAATAATAAATGGGAGAAGCGTTGGGATTAATGTATTCAGCCACAGAGTCATTCCGGCTCTGGCACAGGACAGACTTTCAGCAGGATGCAGCAGAAGAAAGACAAGAAGAAAACAAATACCACCGGTGAGTATGGTGTTTTTGGACATACAACAACCTCTTTGCAATTGTTTGCCATTCTTTATAAAATTTATATGGCGCAGAATGAAAATAAATGCTATAGTATTTGGGTAAAATATATCTGGAAAATTTGTCGTATATCGGGAAAACAATGGTATATTATAAGACAAATGTGTGATTTTTGGAGGTAATATAATTATGGCAGTTTTAGAGAATTGTGAACCCAAAAGAGTGTTCCATTATTTTGAGGAGATATGCAAAATTCCTCATGGCTCAGGAAATACAAAGCAGATCAGCGACTATCTGGTTCAGTTTGCAAAGGATCATGATCTGAAATATGTTCAGGATGAGATGAATAATGTGGTTATTTATAAACCGGGCACAGCGGGATACGAGAATGCTCCTGTAGTGATCATTCAGGGACATATGGATATGGTATGTGAGAAACGTCCGGATGTAGAGCATGATTTTACAAAAGACGGATTAAATCTTTCTGTAGAAGGTGACTATGTATCTGCAAACGGAACAACCCTTGGTGGTGATGACGGAATTGCTGTTGCTTATGGTCTTGCACTTCTGGAAAGTGATACAATTGCTCATCCGCCGCTTGAAGTGTTTATTACTGTAGATGAGGAAATCGGTCTTCTGGGTGCAGTTGGATTTGACTGCAGTGTATTAAAAGGAAGAAGATTTATCAATCTGGATTCTGAAGCAGAAGGAAGCCTCTGGATCAGCTGTGCAGGCGGACTTTCCGGAGTCAGCCATATTCCAGTGACAAGACTGGATGCAGAGGGAGAGAAGCTGACAGTTAAGATCAGCGGACTGATGGGCGGTCATTCCGGAGCTGAGATTGACAAGAATCGTGCAAACGCAAATTCTCTTCTCGGAAAATTTCTCCATGGTCTGGATGAGAAAACAGATTTTGAACTGATCAGTGTGCAGGGCGGACAGAAAGATAATGCCATTACAAGGGAGGCTACAGCAGAAATCCTTGTTCTTGAAGAAAATGCAGATGCTGTCAGAGAATATGCGGCTTCTGTGCAGGGAGCATGGAGAGAAGAGTATGCAGGAACTGATGAGGGTATCACAGTAACTGTTGAAGATGAGGGAAAACAGGAAGTAAGGGTTCTTCATCCCACAAGTAAAGAAAAAGTAATTTTCTTCCTTGTAAATGTACCTTATGGTGTTCAGAAAATGAGCGGAACGATCAAAGGACTGGTAGAGACTTCTACGAATATCGGTATTCTGAAGACTTCTGAGAATGAGGTAATGGGAAGTTCCAGTATCAGAAGTTCTGTGGAGACAGCCAGAGATTCCCTTTCTGACAAGATTGCCTATCTGACGGAGTTCCTTGGCGGAGAGTATGAGAGACAGGGCGTTTATCCTGCGTGGGAGTATCGCAAGGATTCACCGCTTCGTGATAAGATGGTGGAAGTATATGAGGAAATGTATGGACAGAAACCGAATGTGGTGGCAATCCATGCAGGACTTGAGTGTGGACTTTTCTATAAGAAGATGGAAGGACTTGACTGTGTGTCTCTGGGACCTGATATGAAGGATATTCATACGTCTGAAGAGGTGCTTAGTATTTCTTCTACAGAGAGAGTCTGGAAGTATCTGGTGAAAGTTCTGGAGGCTCTTAAAGAGTGATGTTGGAAGCATCCCTGTTGCGCTTTGGCGGCAGGGGTGCTTTTTTGAATGTTCTATATGTCCGGTGCTTTGCATATACTGTATCAGAATGCGGAACTAGGCATTTCTAAAAAAAACAGAAACTATTCATATTAGCGAGATATTTTTCAAAATCTATGCTATAATAACAAAATGTATGAAATGCAAGGAGCGAGTGAAAATGGAAATACAGTTATGGAGAAGCATTTTGTGCCCGTATGAACTGGCTGTGAGAGAGCTGGAAGTGAAATTCAATCACATTATTGATGAATGTAAAGAGAATGATGTTTACTGCCCGATTGAGCAGGTGGAGGGCAGGGTTAAGAGCGTGAGCAGTATTCTTGAGAAAATGCAGCGCAAGCATATTCCTATGGAGAGAATGGAAGAAGAACTGGAGGATATTGCCGGTGTTCGTATTATCTGCCAGTTTGAGGAGGATATAGAGACGGTTGCTTCCCTGATCCAGAAGAGAAGCGATATGGTTATAAAGAGTGAGAAGAATTATCTGAAGCATATTAAACAGAGTGGATACCGGAGCTATCATCTGATCATTTATTATACCGTTGATACGGTAAAGGGCCCAAAGAAGCTGCAGGCTGAGATTCAGATCCGTACAATGGCTATGAATTTCTGGGCTACCATTGAGCATTCCCTGCAATATAAATATAAAGGGGATATGCCGGAGCATGTGGCAGAACGTCTGAGCAAGGCAGCAGATGCCATTAATGCTCTTGACCATGAGATGTCTTCTGTGCGGAATGAGATTATGGATGCACAGAATTCGTCACAGATGCAGTCTAATCTGGTGAAGGATATTCTGATCAACATTGAAAATCTGTACAAGATTGCAAATAAGCGGGAGATTATGAAGATTCAGGATGAGTTCCTGAGAGTATTTAAAACAAAAGATCTTCAGCAGCTGAAGCGGTTCCACAGACAGCTTGATATTATATCCGAAGGATACCGGGCACAGGCAGTGTATCATCATGTCTGATTATTATCCGGAAATGATAATTTGAAAGGTTTGCTGCAGATGTAGAACTGTGTGGCGGATGATCGTATCCGCATGACTATAATACATACGAGGAAAATATAAATGCAGGATTTTTTACCGGTAACAAAGAAAGAAATGAAACAGAGAGGGTGGGAGCAGGTAGATTTTGCCTATATTACAGGTGATGCCTACGTGGACCATCCTTCCTTTGGTACTGCGATCATCAGCAGACTGTTGGAGAGTCGTGGGTATAAAGTGGGGATCATTCCTCAACCTGACTGGAGAAAGAAGGAGAGTATTCAGGTATTTGGAGAGCCTCGACTGGGATTTCTGGTGTCTGCGGGAAATATGGACTCTATGGTAAATCACTATACAGTCTCTAAAAAGCACAGGCAGAAAGATTCCTATTCACCGGGAGGCCAGATGGGACTTCGTCCTGACCGCGCGGTGATCGTGTACAGCAATCTGATCCGTCAGACTTATAAAAAGACACCCATTATCCTGGGTGGGATTGAAGCCAGCCTGAGACGACTGGCACATTATGATTATTGGGAGAATAAAGTAAAACATAGTGTACTCCTTGATTCCGGGGCAGATATGATTTCCTATGGAATGGGTGAGCATTCGATCATAGAGATTGCAGATGCGCTGGCGAGTGGACTGCCGGTAGAGGAACTTACCTATATTGCAGGAACTGTATTTAAGTGCAGGGATCTGTCGAGAGTTTATGATCCGATTATTCTTCCTTCTTATGAGGAAGTAAAAGAAAATAAGAAGGTTTATGCAGACAGCTTTGCCATTCAGTATCAGAATACAGATCCATTCAGCGCCAGACCAATGGCAGAATCTTATGGGACAAAGGGATATATTATACAGAATCCTCCTGCTCTGCCCTTGACGCAGGAGGAAATGGATGATGTATATGCCCTGCCTTATACGGAGAAAGTTCATCCCATGTATGAGAAGCTGGGCGGAATTCCGGCACTGGAAGAAATCAAGTTCAGCCTGACAAGCAACAGAGGGTGCTTTGGCGGCTGTAATTTCTGCGCCCTGACTTTTCATCAGGGAAGAATTCTTCAGACCAGAAGTCATGAGTCTCTGATCGAAGAAGCTACCAGAATGACAAATGATCCTGAGTTCAAGGGTTATATTCACGATGTGGGTGGTCCCACAGCAGATTTCAGACAACCATCTTGTCAGAAACAGCTCACGAAAGGGGTCTGCAAGAATAAGCAGTGCCTGTTTCCCACGCCATGCAAAAACCTGACTGTAGATCATTCGGATTACGTTTCTCTGCTTCGGAAGCTGCGGAAGATCCCGGGAGTGAAGAAGGTATTCATCCGCTCCGGTGTACGCTTTGATTATGTGGTGGCAGACAGGGACAAGACTTTTTTGCGTGAACTGGTGGAACATCACGTAAGCGGGCAGTTGCGTGTGGCACCGGAACATGTGTCTGATCAGGTTCTGAAGTATATGGGAAAACCAAGTCACAGCGTTTATCAGCAGTTTCTTAAGGAATATGATGCGGCAAACAGGCAAACAGGAAAGCAGCAGTATGCTGTCCCGTATTTCATGTCCTCCCATCCGGGATGTACCATGAAAGAGGCAGTAAAACTTGCGGAATATGTCCGGGATCTTGGCTTTACCCCGGAACAGGTACAGGATTTCTATCCAACCCCGTCTACTCTTTCTACCTGTATGTACTATACGGGAATCCATCCTCTTACAGGTGAGAAGGTATATGTGCCGAAGAACCCCCATGAAAAAGCAATACAGAGAGCTTTGATGCAGTACAAGAATCCTGCAAACAGAGAACTGGTGCTGGAAGGCCTCAAAATGACCGGAAGAATGGACCTGGTAGGTTACGGCCCTAAATGTTTGATCCGGCCGCTTCGAGAGAATCATGGAGGCCAACAGCATACTCAGGGCAGCAGTCGGAATGCGAAAAACAGCAGAAACAGCAAAAATAACAAAAACAGTTCAGCATCTGCAAAGAAGAACACTATCAGAAATATACATAAGAAAAATTCCGGAGGAGGACGTAAGTGACAGAAAAGAAAAACAGAAATAAAAAACAAAGTAAAGCGAAAACATCTTCAAGAGTATCCAAAGGGAATTTCGGATATTTCAGAAGTGAAAAGAGACGCCGCCTGATCATCACTGCAATTCTTTTTGCAGTACCCTTATTCATCTTTTTTACATCCTGGTTCTATTTTAAGACAAGAATGACTGTCTGGACAGTTGTAACTGTAGTTGGCTGTCTTCCGGCATGTAAATCCATGGTGAATCTGATCATGATTCTGAAATGCAGACCAATGGATGCCGGATTATATCAGAAAATCCATGAGCATCAGGGCAGTCTGGATATGGCATATGAACTTTACATGACTTTTTATGAAAAAAGTGCCTATATTGATGCAGCAGCAGTATGTGGAAATACAGTAGTGGCTTACAGCAGTGATCCGAAAATCGATGCATCTTTCATGGAAACCAATTCCCAGAAGATCATCCGTAAAAACGGTTATAAAGTGACGGTGAAAATTTTTACAGATCTCCGTCCGTTCCTGGAACGTCTTGATTCCATGAACGATCACAGAGAAAGTCTGGAAGAAGGAATCAAATTTACCCCGGACGAAAAATATCCGGATCTTTCCAGAAACGAACTGATCCGACAGACCATTCTGGCATTGTGTCTGTAGTCGCCGGAATTCAATTACAAAATATATCTATAGCAATGTGTTATTTCGGAGTTTGGTATAATTATACAGGAACAATTAAATATGAAAGAATTTATTATAGAAGAAAATGAAGCGGGCCAGCGCTTTGATAAATATCTGGCCAAGCTTCTCAGAGAAGCACCTAAAAGTTTTTTTTACAAAATGCTTCGCAAAAAGAACATCACTCTAAATGGAAAGAAAGCCACAGGAAACGAAAAACTTCTCAAAGGCGACACCATCAAACTGTTTCTGAGTGATGAAACTTTCGATAAATTTGCAGGAAGCAGTCAGGCAGCAAGAGCATACTGCGAACTGGATATTGTTTACGAGGATCCTGATATCATTATCATCAATAAACCGGCAGGGATGCTTTCACAGCCGGCAGATGACGGGGAACCGTCCCTTGTAGAATATCTGACCGGCTACCTTTTAAAGAAAGGTGATCTTACAGAAGAACAGCTCAAAACCTTCAGACCTTCTGTATGTAACCGACTTGACCGTAATACCAGCGGAATGGTCTGTGCAGGTAAAAGCCTTGCCGGTCTGCAGTTTCTGTCCAGGATATTCCACGACAGAACACTTCACAAATACTATATCTGCCTCACAAAAGGCAAAATAGAAAAACCGGATCATATCAGGGGTTATCTGCACAAAGATAAAAAAACAAACAAAGTAATCGTAAGCAGACAGGAATTCAAAGATTCCCTGCCGATTGAAACGAAATATTGTCCTCTTGGCAGCAACGGAAAAATAACTCTTCTGGAAGTTGAGCTGATCACAGGCCGTACTCACCAGATTCGTGCTCACCTTGCAGGAACAGGACATCCATTGCTTGGAGACACCAAATACGGAGATTCTGAATTTAATAAGCAATACATCCGCCATGGAGTCAGGCATCAGCTTCTCCATGCATACAGGTTAGTAATTCCGGAGACAGACCAGACCTTTGTGGCGCCGGCACCGGAGCTTTTCTGTAAAATCATCAAAGAGGAAAATCTTGAGGAGGCTTATCATGAGAATCTGGAAAGAAATATGGGATTACGCAAAAATGATCATCATAGTAGTAGTGATCGTAACGCTTGTGAATAGCGTAGTACTGATCAATGCCAAAATTCCTTCCGAATCAATGGAAAAAACCATTATGACAGGAGACCGTATTTTCGGATTCCGCCTTGCATATGGACTCAATCTGGATTTCTTCGGACATGAAATATCAAAAAAAATAAAAGATCCGGAACGCTTTGACATTGTTATTTTCAAATACCCGGATGACGAAAGCAAGCTTTTCATCAAACGAGTCATCGGACTTCCGGGAGAAAAAGTACAGATTAAGGACGGCAAAGTCTATATCAATGATTCAGAGATTCCTCTGGATGACAGTTTCGTTCCGGAAAAACCAAGGGGCAGCTTTGGCCCGTATGAAGTTCCTGAAAACAGCTATTTCGTCCTGGGTGATAATCGCAATCATTCCAAAGACTCCCGTTGCTGGAAAAGCACCAGTTTTGTGACATTTGATGAGATTGTCGGAAAGGCAGTTATCAGGTATTATCCGTCGGTAAAATTATTGAAGTAGAAAATAAAATTTACGGAGAAATAAAGTGGCAACATGGAACAGCAGAGGTTTGCGGGGATCCACTCTGGAGGATCTTGTAAATCGTACAAATGAACAATACAGAGAAAAGGGACTGGCACTTATCCAGAAAATTCCCACTCCGATCACACCTGTCCGTATGGATAAGGAAAACCGTCATATTACGCTGGCATATTTCGAGCAACGAAGCACTGTAGACTATATCGGAGCAGTACAGGGAATCCCTGTCTGCTTTGATGCCAAAGAATGTGCGGCGGATACTTTTCCGCTTGCGAATATCCATCCTCATCAGGTGGAATTTATGCAGGCATTTGAAAAGCAGGGAGGGGTGGCTTTTTTTCTTATATTCTACAGCCATGAAAACCAGTTCTATTACCTTACACTGCGCAGTCTCCTTACTTTCTGGAACCGGATGCAGGAAGGCGGCCGCAAGAGCTTCCGGCGCGAAGAACTGGAGCCTCAGTACTATTTGAATAAAAAAAGCGGGTTTCTTGTGCCCTTTCTGGATGGGATTCAGATTGATCTTGATGAGAGGGAATAGAAGAGGGACGCGCAGAAATTTATTTTATTTCCGGTGCGGTTTCGGCATCTAAGAGTTTCTAAGGCAAAAAAAATCTGCTAAAAGCATGAGCCGTCTTCTCAAACTCGCTCCGTCGCCGACTTCGCTCAGACAGTGAAACAGCCGGCTCATAACGCAGATTTTTTTTGCCTAAGAAACTCTAGAGTGTGTCTGAAAAATCATTCCCGCAATCTGCACGCCCCACTTTGCGGGATATTTCACCCGAATTCAGTTGCCGTAGCCCGCTACGGCGCCCTCATCCGGGCAAAATATCCCACAAATTGTGACGCACATCTTGCAGAAAGCCTTTTTCAGACACGCTCTAAGATACCTGCAAATGCACCGGAAATAAAATAAACTTCTGCGCTGTGTATTGGCAGTAACTATGAAGAAATCAACTTGCTGGCATACTATAGCAAGCCTCTTATAATGTATATTGATTCAGTTCATCAGAGCGTGAAATCCTGCGTCAGATATCCTTGATGTGCGTCAGCACGCCTGTAGGTATCTTCCTTGTCTTTCGCACTCGGCTGAACTGTCTTAAATGCATTAGTTAATAGACTTGCTATAGCCATCATAATTTTCCATATTGTGAGAACCAGCTCGGAAACATATTGTATTTGAGGTGCATTTGCAGGTGTCTTAGAGATTCTTAGTTTTCAGGAAATCTGCGTTATGAGAAGAAAAGCCCCTTGTCTGAGCGACAGCGAGTAATTCCGGGCTTTTCTTCTCATGGTTTTAGCAGATTTTCTGAAGACTTAGAAGCTCTTAGGCACCGAAACCGCACCTCAAATACAATATGTTTCTGAGCGTCCCTCTAAACACACATAACGAATAGACAAAAACAACAATATAATAACATTAACTGTACTTGACATTTATTTGAAAACCTATTATAATTTTATCTAGTTACACATTGCTTTGATAGCACGTTACCACACTAAAGCAAAATATAGAATAATAACAAAAAGAATTACAACATAACCAAGAGGAGGACCACCCATGCAGCGTATTTTCCACACCCCTGAAGGTGTAAGAGACATCTACAACGGCGAATGCAGCCAGAAAAGAAAGGTACAGGAGAAAATCCATCGCGTCTTCCACCAGTATGGCTATGAAGACATAGAAACCCCGACATTCGAATACTTTGAAGTATTCAGCCGCGAAGTAGGAACCATCCCATCCAAAGAACTTTATAAATTCTTTGACAGAGAAGGCAACACCCTGGTACTCAGACCTGACTTCACCCCGTCTGTATCCAGAGCCTGTGCAACCTACTTTTCCCCGGACAAAGAACCTGTAAGCCTCTGCTACACAGGAAACACATTTATTAATAACACCAGCTACAGAGGACATCTCAAAGAAACCACACAGATGGGAGTAGAACGGATCGGTGATGAATCCGCAGATGCAGATGCAGAACTTCTTGCCATGACAGTGGAATGCCTTCTGGCAGCAGGTCTTACAGAATTTCAGGTCAGTGTCGGACAGGTAGATTACTTCAAATCCTTATTAAAAGAAGCCGAACTCGGTCCGGAAGCAGAAGAACGTCTTCGTGTTTTGATCTCGCAGAAAAATTCTTTCGGAGTAGAAGAGTTTGTAGAAGAACAGAAACTCAAAGACAGTATGCAGAAAGCCTTTACTGAAATCCCACAGATGTTTGGTTCAGAAGAAGTCTTAAAGAAAGCCAGAAGTCTGACAAACAACGCCTGCGCACTGGAGGCAGTTTCCAGACTGGAAGAAATCTATGAGATTATGAAAAACTACGGATATGAAAAGTATATCTCTTTCGATTTTGGAATGCTTAGTAAATATCAGTACTATACAGGTATCATTTTCCAGGCATATACTTACGGAACCGGTGAACCTATGATCAAGGGAGGCCGTTACAATGGCCTGATGAAACACTTTGGCAAACCTGCGGCATCTATCGGATTTGCCCTTGAAGTAGATAACCTTCTTCTTGCACTTTCCAGCCAGAAACTGATCTCTGAGAAAGAGGAGAAGCCGGAAGTAATCGAATACGAGCCACAGAACCGTACAGAAGTCATTAAAGAGGCACAGAAACTTCGTGCAGAGGGCAGATGTGTGGCATTACGTTTGAAAAAGGAGGTCAGATAAGCCATGAGATACCTGACAGTTGCCCTGACAAAAGGCAGACTTGCCAACAAAACAATGGAGATGTTTGAGAAAGCAGGAATCACCTGCGAAGAGATGAAAGATAAAGATTCCCGTAAACTGATCTTTACTAATGAAGAACTGAAGATGAAATTCTTCCTTGCAAAAGGGCCGGATGTTCCTACCTATGTAGAGTATGGTGCGGCAGATATCGGAATTGTGGGAAAGGATACGATCCTGGAGGAAGGCCGTAAGCTTTATGAAGTGATGGATCTTGGATTTGGAAAATGTAAGATGTGTGTCTGCGGACCGGAGAGTGCCAGAGAAGTTCTGGAGAACAACCAGCTGATCCGTGTGGCGACTAAATATCCAAATATTGCCAAGGATTACTTCTTTAACAGAAAACACCAGACAGTAGATTTGATCAAATTAAACGGTTCCATTGAACTGGCACCCATCGTTGGTCTGTCTGAAGTGATCGTAGATATTGTGGAGACCGGAAGTACACTGAAGGAAAACGGACTGAAGGTGCTGGAAGAGGTCTGCCCGTTGTCTGCCAGAATGGTAGTCAATCAGGTGAGCATGAAGATGGAAAATGAGAGAATCCGTAAACTTATTGAAGACTTAAGAAGAGTTCTTCAGGAGGAGATGTAAAGATGCGTACAGTAAAATTAACAAAAGAATCAACAAAGGATATTCTTGAGAATCTGCTGAAAAGAAGCCCGAATAACTATGGGAAATTTGAATCCACAGTAGCTCAGATCCTTGATAAAGTAAAAAATGAAGGGGACGCAGCCCTTTTTGCCTATACAAAAGAATTTGACAAAGCTGATGTGACAAAAGAGACTATCCGCGTCACAGATGCAGAAATTGAAGAGGCTTATGCGCAGATTGATCCTGCACTTCTTGGAGTGATCCGCAAAGCTCTGGTCAATATCCGTCAGTATCATGAAAAACAGATCCAGAACAGCTGGTTTACAAGCACAACAGATGGAACTATGCTTGGACAGAAAGTAACATCGTTAAATCGTGTGGGTGTCTATGTACCCGGTGGAAAAGCAGTTTATCCGTCTTCTGTACTGATGAATATTGTACCTGCGAAAGTGGCAGGAGTCCCGCATATTGTTATGACAACACCGCCCGGAAAGGATGGCAAAGTATGCGCTTCCACACTGGTAGCAGCCAAAGAAGCAGGAGCAGATGAGATTTATAAGGTGGGTGGTGCACAGGCGATCGGTGCCCTTGCTTTCGGAACAGAGAGTATTCCGAAGGTAGACAAGATCGTAGGTCCCGGAAACATTTTCGTAGCTCTTGCAAAGAAAGCAGTATATGGCTATGTAAGCATTGACTCCATTGCAGGACCGAGTGAGATCCTTGTTCTTGCAGATGAGACAGCTAATCCGCATTTTGTGGCAGCTGACCTTCTTTCCCAGGCAGAGCATGATGAACTGGCATGTGCTATCCTGATCACTACAAGTGAGGAATTTGCGAAGAAAGTAGATGAAGAAGTAAAAGGTTTCGTGGAGGTTCTTTCCAGAAAAGAAATCATTCAGAAATCTCTTGATAACTTTGGATACATTCTGATCGCAGAGGATATGGACGAGGCGATTGAGGCGGCCAATGAAATCGCTCCGGAACATATGGAAATCGTGACAGCCAATCCTTTTGAAGATATGATGAAAGTGAAGAATGCAGGTGCGATCTTTATCGGAGAGTACAGTTCCGAGCCACTGGGAGATTATTTTGCAGGTCCGAACCATGTACTTCCTACAAACGGAACAGCCAAATTTTTCTCAGCCCTTTCCGTAGATGATTTCATCAAGAAATCAAGTATTGTATATTACTCAAAATCCGCACTGCGTAATATACACAAAGATATCATTCAGTTTGCAACTTCTGAGCAGCTTACTGCACATGCAAATTCTATTGCAGTTCGTTTTGAGGATGAAGATGAAGAATAATGGTAAGGCTTTGAATCTGAAATCTGCTATAATGTAAACTGTAGTTTGCGCATTAAAACAATGGATTCAGAGTGTTTGAAAATAAGTAAGACAGAGAGGACTTAACCATGGCAAGAGAAGCCTCAGCAGAAAGAAATACAAAAGAAACAGAAATCAAATTAAAAATAAATCTGGATGGAACCGGATATTCTGATATTGAGACAGGTGTGGGATTTTTTAACCATATGCTGGATGGATTTACCCGTCATGGGCTCTTTGATCTCAGTGTCAGAGTCCATGGTGATCTTCAGGTGGATGACCATCACACCATCGAGGATACAGGAATTGTTCTGGGAACTGCATTAAAAGAAGCAATTGGTGACAAAAAGGGGATTAAGCGCTATGGAAGCTGCATCCTTCCCATGGATGAATCCCTGGTGCTCTGTGCGATTGATCTGTCCGGAAGACCTTACTTTGTATGGGATGCAGAGTTTACCACAGACAGGATCGGTGACATGTCCACGGAAATGGTAAAAGAGTTCTTCTATGCCATTTCCTATGCCTGTGGCATGAATCTTCATATCAGGGTTCTGGCAGGTGGGAATAATCACCATGTAGCAGAAGCAATGTTCAAAAGTTTTGCCAAAGCACTGGACGCAGCCACATCCTATGATCCAAGGATCACAGATGTTCTGTCTACCAAGGGCAGTTTGTAAAATTTGAAAATTTACGAAATGATTTATGGCAATCAATAAATTAGATGGAGACAGAAAATGGAAAATACAGTGAATTTAAAAAGCAGCATCGCATGGTCTGATTTTAAATTAAACAGTGATGGAATGGTACCTGTTATAGCCCAGGATTATCAGACAAACGAAGTGCTGATGCTGGCGTATATGAATGAAGAAGCATTTAATACCACTCTTGAAACAGGTAAAATGACTTACTGGAGCAGAAGCCGCAATGAACTCTGGACGAAGGGACTCACATCCGGACATCTCCAGTTTGTAAAATCCCTTACACTGGATTGTGACAATGATACGATCCTTGCTAAAGTAGAGCAGATCGGTGCAGCCTGCCATACCGGAAACAGAACCTGTTTTTTCAAAACCCTGACAGAAGTGTAATGAATAACGCGATAATATAACGGGATAGTGGTAAGAGAATCGATAGTTTTTTAATAATGCCGTTACTGTTCACTGGTAATATCCCGCGAGGTGTTTTTTGTGAGCGAAGG
>OGPT01001941.1_pt1 | contig 17879 bp, 17 predicted proteins | sample 1552951 | NCBI WGS metagenome assembly OGPT01 (sample SAMEA2580224, study PRJEB22360) | human gut metagenome | biome: human gut; feature: human-associated habitat; material: faeces | place: Denmark | collected 2008/2010
CCCGGATTATGGAATAAAAAATTTCTTTTGTATATTGTTCGCTTTCGTAATGACCGATTTCTGCCATCAGGATATCTCCTTCGTGACCAAAATAATCATGATACTTAATCTCACCTGTAATAAAAACATCGGCTCCCGACCGGATTGCCTGCGGAAGCAAAAATGCTCCGGCACCTCCGCACAATGCCACTGTCTGTATTTCTCTCCCTGTCAGTTTGTTATGACGCAGACACTCTACTTCAAACGTTTTCTTTATACGTTTCAAGAATTCCATCTCCGTTTCCGGCTCTTCCAGTTCGCCAACGATTCCCGATCCTGCCTGTGCCCACTCATTTTGTAGCGGATACAAGTCGAATGCAGGTTCCTCATAAGGATGAACAGACAATAGTGCCCTGACTACTTCCGACTTTTTGAATGCAGGAAGAATTGTTTCAATTCTCACCTCTCCTTCCCGGTGGAGTTCTCCAATCACTCCACAGAAAGGATGTGTTCCTTCTTTGGCACGGAATGTCCCTTCCCCTTCCAGATTGTAACTACATGAATCATAGTTACCAATATTACCGCAACCGGCAGCAAAAAGTGCGTTCCTTACAATATCCGCCTGAGCAATGGGGACAAAAGTCACCAGCTTCATCAGGCTATTTTCTTTTGGTTCAAGCACTTTCAGATGTTTTAATCCGATTTTTTCGGCTATCTTATAATTTACCCCTCCCTGTGCATTATCAAGATTAGTGTGTGCTGAATAGATCACAATATCATTTTTTATTGCTTTCAGCATACAGCGTTCCACATAATCTTTGCCAGTAATGGATTTATAACCTTTAAATATCAAAGGATGATGCGATATGACGAGGTTATACCCCAACGCGATAGCTTCATCTAAGATAGCTTCAGTAACGTCAAGACACAACAAAGCCCCTGTTGCTTCCGCATCTGTCAATCCGATTTGCAGGCCGGCATTATCAAATCCGTCTTGCAATGGCAGAGGCGCGAATCGTTCAAGGGCGCTTACTATTTCCTTAATTTTCATTATTTAGAGAAAATTTGGTTGCAAATATAGCAAATAAAATAGGAATAAGCTCCCATCTTATCGTTTTTTTAGTAAATTTGTCGTATATCCTTAAAATTAGAACACGATGAAAACAATTCTATCCTGCTGTTTAGTAATTATTCTGGCTGTTTCCTGCCAAATGAAACAGAATCAGAATTCCGATGAGTCAATCGATGAAAACATGAGCGTTGATAATACAGAAACTTGTATGGTAGATACTGTAAAAGCTACAGCTATCTTTTGGATAGATAAAGCAGAAGCCAAACATTGCAAAGATTCGGGGCTCCGTACGATTAAAGCGAAAGTATTTATTCACGAAAATGGAAAGGTTGACTTCCTGTCTTTCACCAAAAAGCAATCATCAGGTGTGGAAAAGTACATACTCCATCATCTTGATAAATTCCAAATTTCAAAACGAATGTTGGAAGGCGGGTATATACAAACAGGAGAACAATTCGTTCAGCTTCGCTGTATGAGGGAGAAACTGCAAGCTATGCAATAACTCACCGGATCTCTTTCCTGAATGGAAGAAATATTTATTTGTGAAACTTCATCTGCACCTTATTCTTTAGTGCATACCGTTCATCTACCACTTTGTCTGTAGGAAAGAAAGTGAAAAAAAGACGCCACCCTCCTTCTGTATAGACAAATTTGCGTCCGTTTGCACCATGAAGAATAGCTTGATATTTTTCCAAAACGAAAGATTCGATATGTTCCGGCATTTCATTTCCCATTACCGAGAACTCTACAGTAATGAAAAAATTCGGAACAGACAGTTCCGCCACATTTTGGAATATCCGGTCGGTAACAGTCATTTCTTCGTTTCTTTCGTTACTTCCAATAACTTCCCGTATGCATCAAATGATCTTCGGGAAGCCAGTGAAATAGTAATCATCAGTGACAGCATGGAAGCCGTGAAGGTAATAACCATAATCATCATCTGATATTTGATTGCCACATTCGGACTGCTTCCTCCCAAAATTTGTCCGATCATCGTACCCGGCAGAGCCACCAATCCCATCACTGCAATATTCGCAATCAAAGGACTGAATGACTTGATGATGGCCTGTTTTATAAATGGTGCCTGAGCTTCCTGGCGTGTAGCTCCATTTCCTAATAAATAACGGTATAATTGTTGTTCCCGCTTCAGTCCGCTATAATAAGTATTCAATGCAATCACATTACTTGAAAGCATATTCCCCATTAAAATACCGAATATTGGAATAAAATACTGAGCACTGAAAATGTTATCTAACTGGAGGACAACACCGATAAAGTACAATCCAACCACTACTACACTGCACAAAAAACCTATAGAAATCGGTATCAGCAAGATGCTCCGTTTCAGTTGAGTACGTACCAACGCTGTTTGTCCGGCAACAAATATCATGATAATCACCCAAAGGAAATTAATCCAGGGATTATTCCACAAGAAAAGATACTTCAGATATATACCGATAAAAAATAGCTGGATAATCATTCGAAGCGTACCTATCACGGCAGGTTTCAGCAACCCCGTCTTGAACTTCCAAAGATAAAAGAACGGAATGGCAAGCAATAGCAAGCCAATAAATAAATTATAATATGAAATATCGATGGTTCCCAAAATAAATTCCCTTTATGCTAGTATTAAATATCGTTTATAGTTCTATTAAATAATGACAGCCCGAAGCAAAGTCTTTATCATGTGATACAGCTAACACAGCCGCCCCTTTCTCTGCCTGCCGCCTGAAGAAAGCCAGCACTTTGTCTGTTGACCCGGCATCCAACGCTGATGTCGGTTCATCAATAATGATCAAAGGTTTGTTGAGCATCGCAGCCACTGCCAGCATGATACGCTGACGTTGTCCGCCTGAGACTTCATTCACCCTTTTAGTATACAAATCATGTTCCAGCCCCAGATCATCAAAATATTCATAGAGCCTTTCTTCCGAAAAAGGAACGGAACGATTTACTTTCAGATCAAACGGAAGAGCCACCATTTCCTTTACCCATTCAAAAGGCAAGGCCAGTTCTTGTGGAATCCATGCAATTTGCCGCCGGATTATATCTATAGTTGATTTATCCAACAAGGTATCTCCTACTTTTATGGTCCCCTCCTTTAACGGCACAAAGCCCATCACCGCATTTAGCAATGAGGTCTTTCCACAGCCGGACTGCCCTACAATACAGGCGGTTTTCCCCCTCTCCAGATTCAGATTTAATCCGGAAAAAAGTACTTCTGTCCCAAAAGCGATACAAGCATTGTTGATATGTAGCATGGCGTTTTCAATTCTTTCTTTCCGGCAAAGGTAGTATTTTCTTGAAAAACGTTATCTTTGCCTCACTAATTAATTCGAGAAAAGTTATGATACTGAACGAAAGAGATGCCCGTCATGAGCATATATTACAGGTAGCACGCCAAATGATGACCGCCGCACGCACTGCTCCGAAAGGAAAAGGGATTGATATCATTGAAGTGGCCTTGATTACCGATGAAGATATTAAACTGTTGTCGGACAAAATGATAGCTATGGTAGAAGAACACGGAATGAAGTTTTTCCTTCGGGATGCCGACAACATCTTGAGTGCCGAATGTGTTGTATTGATAGGAACACGCGAACAGGCACAAGGTTTGAATTGCGGACATTGCGGATTTGCGACATGTGCCGGACGCACGGAAGACGTCCCCTGTGCATTGAACAGTATTGACGTTGGCATCGCCATCGGCTCCGCTTGTGCCACAGCAGCCGATATGCGTGTAGATACCCGTGTCATGTTCTCTGCCGGATTGGCAGCACAACGCCTCAATTGGCTGAAAGACTGCAAAATGGTTATGGCTATTCCGGTGAGCGCCTCTTCAAAGAATCCATTCTTTGACCGGAAGCCGAAACAGGAAACCAAAGCATAAGGTATGTGTCAAAAGACTGGTACCTGCTCATTTTATAAACTGATTTTATAACTAAATATAATATAATCTGATGGGAATCATGGTTGGACTTCCCAGCCCCAGTGGCTCGGAAAAAGATTTGCAATTGAACTTTGGAAAGAATATGACTGTACAGGTAGAAATGAGAGCTCCTCACCTGCCTGCCGAATGGCATCTGCAAAGCGGCATACAGTTGACATGGCCGCATGCCGGTACAGATTGGGCATATATGCTGAAAGAAGTACAAGAATGTTTTGTCAATATAGCCAGAGAAATAGCCAAACGTGAGTTATTATTAATCGTGACTCCCGAGCCCGAAGAAGTAAAGAAACAGATAGTGGCTACCGTAAACATGGACAATGTCCGCTTTCTGAGATGTGAGACAAACGATACATGGGCACGCGACCACGGAGCTATCACCATGATAGATACCGGCAACCCTTCCCTGCTCGACTTCACATTCAACGGCTGGGGATTGAAGTTCGCCTCCGAACTGGATAATCTGATTACCGGACAGGCTGTAAAAGCCGGAGCGCTGAAAGGCCAGTATATAGACTGTCTTGACTTCGTTCTCGAAGGAGGTTCCATCGAAAGCGACGGTATGGGGACACTGCTTACCACCACCGAATGCCTGCTCTCCCCCCACCGGAACGGGAAACTGAATCAAGTAGAAATAGAAGAATATCTCAAATCAACTTTCCACCTGCAGAAAGTCCTCTGGCTGGATCACGGTTATCTGGCCGGCGATGATACCGACAGTCATATCGACACCTTGGCACGCTTCTGTTCCACCGACACCATTGCCTACGTGAAATGCGACAATACCGAAGACGAACATTATGAAGCACTGCATGCCATGGAGGAACAATTAAAAACATTCCGCACATTGACAGGAGAGCCCTATCGCCTGCTGGCTTTGCCAATGGCAGACAAGGTAGAAGAAGACGGTGAACGACTGCCTGCTACCTATGCCAATTTTCTGATTATGAATGATGCAATTCTTTACCCCACCTATCAACAGCCAGATAATGACCGGAAAGCGGGAGAAGTATTGCAACAAGCATTTCCTAAACATCAGGTCATCGGTATTGATTGCCGGGCATTAATCAAGCAACACGGTTCTCTGCATTGCGTCACCATGCAGTATCCGTCAGGTGTTATCCAATAACGGACATTTCAGTAGCATATTAAATAATTATTCATCATGAAAAAGATAAAAGTAGGATTAATCCAACAATCCAATACCGCAGATATTCGGGTCAACCTGATGAACCTCGCTAAAAGCATTGAAGCCTGTGCTGCTCACGGAGCACAACTGATCGTGCTGCAGGAGTTGCACAATTCACTTTATTTCTGCCAGACAGAAAATACGAATCTGTTTGACCTTGCTGAGCCTATCCCCGGCCCATCTACAGGTTTCTACTCCGAACTGGCAGCGGCTAATAAGGTAGTGCTTGTTGCTTCCCTCTTTGAAAAACGCGCACCGGGCCTATATCATAACACAGCTATCGTTTTCGACCGCGACGGAAGTATTGCCGGAAAATATCGGAAAATGCACATTCCCGATGATCCTGCCTATTACGAAAAGTTTTATTTCACCCCCGGAGATATCGGTTTCGAACCGATCCAGACATCCTTAGGCAAACTAGGAGTACTGGTATGCTGGGATCAATGGTACCCGGAAGCTGCCCGTCTGATGGCACTAAAAGGGGCTGAACTTCTAATTTATCCTACCGCCATCGGCTGGGAAAGCAACGATACGGACGATGAAAAAGCCCGTCAGCTCAATGCGTGGATAATCTCCCAGCGTGCTCATGCAGTGGCAAACGGTCTTCCGGTTATCTCTGTCAACCGTGTAGGGCACGAGCCCGACCCTTCCGGTCAAACGAACGGCATACAGTTTTGGGGAAATAGTTTCGTAGCCGGACCGCAAGGAGAGTTTTTGGCACAGGCAAGCAACGATCATCCTGAAAACATGGTAGTTGAAATAGACATGGAACGTTCGGAGAACGTCCGCCGCTGGTGGCCCTTTCTCCGTGACCGTCGAATTGATGAATATGACGGACTCACCAAACGTTTTTTGGATTAGCGAGCAGAATCACAATTAATCACCGATAGAAATAATACAAGAGGTCCACAAGAGAAAAGCCTGAATAGCAACTCTTGTGAATCTCCGTATTATATCCTTTTTTTATTGGAAAGTAATCTTCTTATTAGCAATAAAGTTGGCAGCTCCGTAAATAAACAATCCAAGGAACTGGGCCAGATATTCATTAACATCCAGACCTTCTACCAACAAAATAAGGAATAAAAACTGCGCAGTGTAAGCAACCCCGAAAGCAGAACAGAAGAATAGTATCTGTTTCCAGACATTGTTCTTTCTTTTTTCTACGGGGAATATCCAATACTTGCACCAGATAAAGTTATGAATCTGGGCTATAATATACGCAGTTACATTAGCCACCATATAGTCACCTTCGAATGACATTTCTCTCATCATCAGCCACACAACAAGGGCCATGATCAAAGCATTCATCGTTCCGATTACTATAAAGCGAAATATGCGCACTGATTCTTTCATTTCACAACAAGTTCGTCGTTATTCATTCGTATCATGTACTGCTGAATGATTGCTTTCAGTTCATCTTCCATCGACTGTTGTACATCAATCTGACCCAGAAGATTATGTTCCAGCAATTTATCCGTTTTAAACGCATACATGGCTACGGCGTTCCGGCCATCAAACTGCAATAAATAGTCACCTTTAAAGAATTGATATATTCCATTGATATAATTTACGGCATACGTATCCTCAGCAGGCGTATTCAATAAATCACACCCAAAGGAAACAAATGGTTTATCATACCCTAAATACCCCAATACAGTAGGCATAATATCAATTTGTTGTGCTATCACATCTTTACGGAAACCTTTCAAATTACTTCCCGGCTGATAAAACACTACAGGAACAGAGAACAACCCGCTTTCCGTCTCATACTCCGGACGTTCCGGCGAGTTGGTATGATCTGCTGTAAATACGAACAGCGTATTTTTATACCACGGTTCTTTCGAAACCTTTTCAAAGAACAACTTCAAAGCATGATCCGTGTATCCGATGCACTGACGAATAGCTTTATTCCCTTTCGGAAAAACGCCTTCGTATTCTGCTGGAACTGCAAACGGATGGTGGGAAGAAAGGCTGAACAACGCAGCTGCAAAAGGCTGCTGAAAACCGGATAAAGTATTGCCAAAGAACTGGAAGAATTTCTCATCCCAAATTCCCCAATGCCCATCAAAATCCTTGTTACCCGGATTAGCCTCATTATATTCCGTACGACCAAAGTAATTGGTGTACCCTGCCGTACGTGCAAAAGCTTCAAATCCCATAGAGCCATTGTCCGCCCCGTGGAAGAAAGCGGTGTAATATCCTTTTTTGCCCAACTCCCCGCCTATACTGGATACCGTGTTCAAAGAAGATGGTGTCAGAAAGAACGGTTCTATAAACATCGGGATACCCGACAATACGGAAGGCATTCCGTCGATACTCTTCATACCATTAGAGAATGAATATTTAAAAGTCAGACCTTCAGCCATCAACGAATCAAGGAAAGGCATATATCCCTTATAGGTTCCATTGTCCAGTTCTTCATTCAGAAAGCCGCTATTCTCTTTGCTAAAGCTCTCCAGAATAAAAACAACCACATTCAACGGCCTGAATTGCACACTATCCGCAGGCATATGCACCGGCGTGTACAAAGCTTCCATCTTCTCTTTATCGAAATACTGAGGTATGGCAAATGAGGTCTTTCCAAACGTGCGGAAGATAGAAAAAGGGGTATTCAGTACGATCCCCGTCTCCATCGGCCGGTCTACATACTTATTGGCGTTGCTGATTGTGATTGGACGCACCATGCCGGTAAATCCGCCACGCATTCCGCCGATACACAAGTACACTCCAAGCCCCAAAGTAAGCAAATGAACCGTATAATAAACTGGCATACGCTCTACCTTTACCGGCTTCGGCTTACGATACAACTTAAATAAAGCATAACCAAAAGCAATGGCAAACAACGTCAGATACCAGTGATTCAATAATTCTGTCCCTATAATACCTCCCAGATTCCCTTCATTCTTAAATTCGCTGAATACGGACGCAGTCGTTCTTCGATGGGTATATTGGAAATAAACCGTATCCATCAGGTTCATAATAATGACAATCAGGTTGGTTGTCACAAAAATCCCCTTTGTAATCTTCTGATATATTACATTTTCCTTATAATGAAGCGGAATCAGCATTAGGAAAATATACAGAAGATTCGTATAAAGAATGGCAGAAGTATCAAAAAGGAATCCTCCCTCGAACATTCTCCAGATTCGTCCGGCTGAAAGATCGGAAAAAGCCTTCAAATTTTCTATCAGAAAGATGACACGACAGAGAATAAAGCACCCCATCACTAATAATAAATTAATTATGAGTGACAGGGTGGTATTATAAAGAGAACAATATTTGTTCATCGTTTACTTATTTTCTTTGATATCAACGATCAGGTTGAGTTCGTCAAGTTGAGTCTGATCAATTTCAGACGGTGCATCCAACATTACATCGCGCCCTGAGTTATTTTTGGGAAATGCGATACAGTCACGGATAGAATCCAGACCGGCGAAAAGAGACACCCAACGGTCAAGACCGTATGCCAAACCACCGTGAGGAGGTGCACCATACTTGAAGGCATTCATCAGGAAGCCAAACTGAGCCTGTGCCTTCTCCGGTGTGAAACCAAGGATTTCGAACATTCTGGCTTGCAACTGGGCATCGTGAATACGGATAGATCCTCCACCGACTTCCACGCCGTTGACAACCATATCATAAGCATCAGCACGCACAGCAGCCGGGTCAGTATCCAGCAATGGAATATCTTCTTCTTTCGGATGTGTAAACGGATGGTGCATAGCCATCAGACGGCCTTCTTCCTCACTCCATTCGAACATTGGGAAGTCAATCACCCAAAGGCAAACAAACTTATTCTTATCACGCAATCCCAATTGGGAACCCATTTCCAAACGGAGTTCACAAAGTTGCTTACGTGTTTTCATCACGTCGTCGCCGGAAAGAATCAGAATCAAATCACCCGGTTTAGCGCCAAATGCTTCCTTCATCTGTTGCAGCACTTCCTGTGTATAGAATTTGTCTACACTTGATTTCACCGTACCGTCTGCTTCTACACGAGCATACACCATACCTTTCGCACCAATCTGCGGTTTCTTGACGAATTCAGTCAAGGCATCGAGTTGTTTACGGGTATAAGTTGCAGCCCCTTCCGCACAGATACCGCCAACGTATGCGGCATTATCGAATACAGAGAAACCATGACCTTTCATGATGTCCATCAGTTCAACGAACTTCATGCCGAAACGCAAATCCGGTTTGTCGCTGCCATAATATTTCATGGCATCAGCCCAAGGCATACGCTGGAACGGTTCGGTCAGTTCAACACCCCGAAGAGTCTTGAACAGATGTTTGGCCATTCCTTCGAAAGTAGAAATGATGTCTTCCTGTTCTACGAAACTCATTTCACAGTCAATCTGTGTAAATTCCGGTTGACGGTCGGCACGCAAGTCTTCGTCACGGAAACATTTTGCAATCTGGAAATAACGGTCGAACCCGGAAACCATCAGTAACTGTTTCAATGTCTGCGGAGATTGCGGAAGTGCATAGAATTGTCCCGGATTCATGCGTGAAGGTACCACGAAGTCACGTGCACCTTCCGGAGTAGAACCGATCAGTACAGGAGTTTCTACCTCTATAAAGCCCAGGCTATCAAGATACTTGCGTACTTCGATTGTCATCTTATGACGTAATTCCAAATTAGAGCGTACGGCATTACGACGCAAATCCAGATAACGGTATTTCATACGGATATCATCACCCCCATCCGTATTATCCTCAATTGTAAACGGAGGAGTCATGGCGGTGTTCAGAACGTTCAGTTCGGAAACGATAATTTCAATATCTCCGGTAGGGATGTTTGCATTCTTGCTGAAACGCTCATTCACTGTTCCTGTGATCTGAATCACGAATTCACGACCCAGTTTATTGGCACGGTCGCAAAGTTCAGCATTAATTTCTTCATTAAAAACCAACTGGGTAATACCGTAACGGTCGCGAAGGTCAATGAAAGTCATACCTCCCATTTTACGGCTGCGCTGTACCCATCCAGACAGCGTGATTTGTTTATTAACATCGGAGATTCTCAGTTCTCCACATGTGTGCGTTCTGAACATATTTTCTAATATTTATGATATTTTTCGTTAAGTAGCTTGCAAAAGTACACAATAAATCAGAAATCGGCATTTATTTCAGACTTTCTTTGTCAGCTTTTTCAATATTTTCTTGTTTTTATCTGTTATATTGTCCACAATCGCCTCATTAATCAGTTTTATTCCGTTCACATATTCCTGTGCTCTTTGAAGAACGTTGGCCGCATCTTTTTCTTCTGTCTTCGGCACAACTACGCGTAATCCGCTTTTAATAAGTTCGATATTTACATCCGCCTCCGTCTCCATCGGGTCACCATCAAAATGCACGACTCCCGGCACAGCCCGTCGAATACACAACTTCTTACAACGGAATGTCTTGATCCGGCTGTTCTGATCAATAGTTTTATTAAATAACTGGAAAGCAAGAGAGGGTACATCCAAAACGGTAAAAGGCTCGAGGATGGTCACATCCAGCAAACCATCCGTCAATGTGGCTTGTGGAGCTATATATGCATTGTTTCCATATTGCGACGCATTTCCGCAGGCAATAAGGAAAGCTTTATACTTGCTGACTCCGTTTTCCGTTTCCAGTTCATATGTTTCGGGCTGATATTTAAGACTTTCCTGCAACGTCTTTTCGAGATAAGTCAATAGTCCGCGCTTTCCGGCATGAGCAAATTTCAAACTGACAAATGCATCAAACCCTACTCCACAGGTACAGAAAAAGTCCGTACCATTAATCTTACCATAATCTATGGTATCCAAGCATCCCTCATTGAGCACTTCCAGTGCCTTCTTATAGGGAGCATCCAGCTCAGCGTTGCCCAGGATGTCACCCCGGTTACTCTCACTGGCCGCCAGCTCTACCTCATAGTCGGGGCCTACGCCTGTATCGCCAAAGGTCTTTTGCTTGGGCCCGGCATACTGCGCCGTGGTGACCTGGATGGCCGAACCACCCGAAAGCTTGAAGATCTCGGTGATATCGCCGTTGCCGGCGGTGCGGGCGCCTACCACCTTGGCCCGGCCAAAGTCCTGCAGCGCCATCACAAAGAGCTCCGTGGTGCCACCGGTGGTCTCATCGGCCAGCACCACCAGCGGAATATCCCAGCTGTTCGCATCGGATTCCGCCACGGCGGTCAGGTTGCCGTCCTTATCGCGGGAATAGGCCACAGTACCGCTGGGCAGCAGCGGATCCAGCAGCCGGACTGCATAGGAAAGCTCATTGCTGGTAACGCCGCGTACATCCAGCAGAATGCCCTTTACTTCCTGGGCCTTCAAGGCATTCAGCTGGGCGATGAACTGGTCGGCAGTGGTACCGCTCCACTCGGTAAAGCTGATATAGGCGGTATCTTCACTTACCATGGTCGTTTTTACTGTGGGCACCTCAATGGCGCGCAGGGTCAGCTCGTAGTTGTTCTCCTGGCTATCCTGTTGGATGGTCAGAGTCACCTTGGTGCCGGCTTCGCCGCGCAGGCGGCCCGCCATGCTTTCATTGTTATTTTCGGTCACGCGGGTGCCGTTTACATTGGTAATAAGCGCCCCCACCTTGATGCCCGCCATCTGCGCCGGAGAATCGGGATAAACCTCCCGAACCAGCAGATAGCCGGAGGAATCCATCTCGATCACCAGACCCACGCCTACATATTTGCCGCTGCCGGATTGGGTATAGGCCTCATATTCCGCAGCGGTGAAGTAGCGGGCATTGCTGTCCTCCAGGCCATCGATATACCCGCGGGCAATGGCCTCCTGCAGCGCTTCCTCATTGATGGAGCCGTAGTAATTTTCCCGCACATACAGGTCTACCTCATGCAGAGAGCTGTACATTTTTTCCCGTTCGGTGATGCCTGTCATCTTCACATTGAACAGGTTCATCGAGTAGATCATGGTAAGGGAAAAGGCCACAGCCGCTACGATGGCCATATAGGCGATGGCCGCGCCAAGCGAAATTTTCTTGTTCATGCTGTTTTATGCTCCTGTTGTAACGCTGCTTACCTGCATACAGTGCCCATACAGTGCCTTTACAGATAATTGAGCGGATTGGTATGCGCGCCGTTGCGGCGGATTTCAAAGTGGAGATGATAGCCGGTAGACCAGCCGGTGGTCCCCACATAGGCAATGGTCTGCCCCTTGGTAACGGTATCGCCTACATTGACGGCAACCGAGGTGCAGTGTGCATATAGGGTGGAAAAACCGCCGCCATGGTCAACGATAAGATAATTGCCGTAGCCCCATGCCCTGCCGTAACCCGCACCGGTACGCACATGAATGACGGTGCCGGAGGCTGAGGCGCGAATGGGCGTATTGGCAGGTGCCGGAAAATCGATTCCGGTGTGATAATCGGTATTATTGAAGCGCCAGCCGTAGTAGCTGCTGATGTAAGTATAGCCCTTTACCGGGTAGATAAATCCGGTGGTGCTGTAATCCACCTGGCTGCCGTTGCCGGCATTGGCAGCATAGATGGCATCAATATCAGCCTGGATCTGCTTCATCTCCTTCTGGATGGCAGCCTGATCGGCGAGATATTCCTGCTCCATCTTTTTGATATCCTGCAGGGTGCTTTCCACCTCGGTCTTCTGGCTGGTCAGGCTGGCCTTCTTGCCCTCCGCCGTCACCTTGGTATCCGCCAGGTCCTCTTTTTCCTCCTGCATCTGCGCCTGCAGCGTCCGCAGCTCGGTGATGTTATCCGCGAGGGCTTGCAGCAGGGCGCTGTCGTGCTCCGAAATGCGGCTGAGGTATTTGCCGTAGCTGAGGTAACTGCCCAGGCTATCCACGCCAAAGACCATGCCCAACATACTGGTGCCGACGCTGGTCTTGTAGATGGAGCGAATGCGCTTCATAAAGAGGTCCTGCTGTTCCAGCACTTCCGCGCTCAGTTCATTGATGCGCTCCTCTTTATCGGCGATATCATTCTGCAGATAATTGATCTTGTTATCCAAAAGAGTGATCTGCTTTTGGGTATTGGTAATCTGATTGTTCAGGTTATTGCGGATTGCTTCCTGCTTTTCCTTTTCGGTCTTGGTCTGGTTCAGTTTATCCTTTAGGGCCTGCTGCTGTTTTTCCAGTTCACTATACTGGCCGTTCAGGTGGTCCAGGGTACTATCCGCGTAGGCGGTAATGGGCGCGGAGACCGTCAGCACCGCGGCGCACATCACCGCTGCCAGGATCCGCTTGCTGCATCTCTTCATGGTATTTGCCTTGTCCTTTCCGTTTGCACATTTGCTGTGGGTTTTCTTCTGTCAAACTTCAGGCTGTTGTCTTATCAGAACAGGAAGTTTCCCTTTACATAGTGTGTGTAAAGAGGGCGTTTTCCTGCATCATACTTTGAGATATTTGCCGACGAAGATAAAGCTGCCCACCATACCGAACAGCACCCCCGCCGCCACAAAGCCCAGCAGCATCTGCGGGGCGATGGAAACAAAGGGAATGAGGCTCTGGTAGGCCAGCTGCAGCCAGCCACTGGCCGATTGGCCTACCCACTGGTACAGGAAGTGGGTGCCCACCCACAGCAGCCCAAAGGCAATGAGGGCGGAAATGAGTCCAATGACCATACCCTCCACCAAAAATGGGAAGCGGATGAAGGCATTGGTGGCGCCGACATATTTCATAATATTGATCTCCCGGCGGCGGTTGAAGATCGTCACCCGGACGGTATTGGCAATGATAATGATGGAAACGACCATCAAAATAGCGACGATGGTAAGCCCCGCCACATGGATGGCGGTCTTGATACCCACCAGGGTCGTGGCCACCTCATTGCTGGATTCCACGCTTTCCACCCCGGAAAGGCTCTCCAGCGTCTTGACGGTCTCCGGCAGATTTTCCAGGCTGTTCACTTTCAAGCGGAAGGAAGCCGGCAGCGGGTTTTCATCCGCGTACTGCTCAAAACCTTCCAAAAAGCTCTGGCTGCCCAGGGTGTCGCTCAGCTCCTTCAGGGCGTCCTCCTTGCTGATGTACTGCTTGGAGGCGATATTGGGCAGATCGTCGATCTCTGCCTTCAGCCTCTCGGTGCCGGCGCTGCCGAGGTCGTCATCGATCCAGACCACAACCTCATTGAAGCTTTCTACATAGCCCATCAAGGAATTGATATTGAAGGAAAGCAGCAGCGCCCCGCCGATAAGCACCATACAGGCGATAAGCACGCCGATGGAAGCCACCGACATCTGCCGGTTGGCGCGGATATTGTGCAGGCCCTCCTTGACCAGATAGCCAAAGGAATTCTTAAACATGGGAAGCACCTCCTTGATCCCGGATAATGCGTCCCTTTTCCAGTGTCACGGTACGGTGGTGGAAACGATTTACCAGCTCATGCTCATGCGTCACCATGAGGATGGTGGTACCGGTCTTATTGATCTCATCCAAAAGCTCCACGATCTCGTAGGAAAGCTCCGGATCGATATTGCCGGTCGGCTCATCGGCAATGAGCAGGTCGGGGTTATTCACCAGCGCGCGGGCCAGGGCCACACGCTGCTGCTCGCCGCCGGAGAGTTCCGGCGGATAGTGCTTGTACTTATCATCCAGCCCCAGCAGATTCAGAATATAGGGCACCCGCCGGCGGATAAACCGCCGCGGCACACCGGTCACCTGCAGGGCAAATGCCACATTATCAAAGACCGTCATGGTGGGGATAAGCCGGAAATCCTGGAACACTACACCGATGGTGCGGCGAAAGTAAGGGATCTCCCGCTGCTTCATATGGATAAGGTCCCGGCCGTTTACCGTCACCTCGCCCTCGGTGGGTACTTCCTCCCGCAGCAGCGTTTTGATGAGGGTGCTTTTGCCGGCACCGGAATGCCCCACCACAAAGACGAATTCGCCTTTTTCGATATGTAGATCCACCCCATCCAACGCGCATACGCCGTTGGGGTAGGTCTTGGTTACTCCTTGCAGATCAATCAAGGGATACACCGCCTTGCTCTATAGGATATTGGGTCAGCCCTTAAATGACATCAAAGCTGTCTTTTTAGTACTTCACAGGGTTCGCGGTCAGGTACTTCTTCACCATCAGCGCCACCTTAAAGATGATGGCATGGTCAAACTCCCGCAGATCGAGACCCGTCAGCTTCTTGATCTTCTCCAGGCGATACACCAGGGTATTGCGGTGAACAAACAGCTTACGGCTGGTCTCGGAAACATTCAGGTTGTTCTCGAAGAACTTCTGAATGGTGAAAAGGGTCTCGTGATCCAGGCTTTCGATGGAGCCTTTCTTAAAGACCTCGCGCAGGTACTGCTCGCACAGGGTGGTGGGCAGCTGATAAATGATGCGCGCGATACCCAGGTTATCATAGCTGACGATAAGCCGCTCGGTATCAAATACCTTGCCCACCTCCAGCGCGGCCTGCGCCTCACGGAAGGACCGGGCCAGATCCTTGATGCCGGCAATGACACTGCCGATGCCGACCTGCGCCTTGGTGTAGAATTCACCGCCCAGGGTATCCACGATGGAACGGGCCAGCTTTTCCAGGTCCTTGCTTTCGATGCCGGGCTTGACTTCCTTCACCAGTACGATATCGGTCTCATTGACATTAAAGACAAAGTCCTTCTGCTTATCGGGGAAGAGGTTCTGCACCACATCAAAGGCGGAAACGCTGCTGTTGGCCTGCACCCGCACCAGCAGCACCGCGCGGCTGGCATCGGAGGAAAAGTGCAGCTCCCGCGCCTTGGCAAAGATATCGCCGGGCAGGATGTTATCCAGAATGATATTCTTGATAAAATTGCCGCGGTCGTATTTTTCATCGTAGTACTGCTTGATGCTGGAAAGAGAGATGCTGAGCACGCCGCACATTTTGGCCGCCAGGTCATCGCTGCCGGAAACAAACACGGCATACTCCGACTTCATCTTGGAGCCAAAGGGCTTGTAGGTAATGCCGTCCCGGATGAACAGCTCGTTATTTTCGCCCAGATCCGCCGCCAAAAAATCGTTCGGCTCGCCGATCTTGGTCAGGTCGCTGCAGGCAATGATGGTGGCGCTCTCATCAATGACGCCGATCATGCGGTCCACAGTATCCCGCATCTGATAAACCAGGCCCTGGAACAAACGGTTCGACATAAAACTACCCCTCTACTTTCGCAAAAAATTGCTGTCACACACAGTCTGTGATGAATGAACACTTTTATTTTACCTAATATTTTGTGCAAATGCAACAGTTTTCTGCTTTTTCCTTGGAAAAACCCTCAATTCCTTTGGGCAATATCATCAGATTATGGGGCTGTTTCTTGTCAAATCCAACACCTCCAACCCAAAATGTTGGGCCTTGCTGGCGGCCTCGGCACAAAATGGGGGGATGCGCTTCCATCATTTTGCACAAAGAAAGCCAGGTCACAGGGGGCTGGTGTAGTTCCAATTTACCATAAAAATATGAATATTCCGTGACCCCCCGGTGATGATTGCTTGAGGATTTTCCGGAGCTTGGTGCAATCTGCCAAGAAAAACGGCAGTCCCTGCCGCTGCCGGTAAGGACTGTCCATTCTGCCATTTTACATTTATTCCGGCAGGTGCTGCTGCCGCAGCAGAGAGATCTCCTCTTCGCTCAAGGGGCGGCACTCACCGGGGGCCAGGGTATCATCCAGCCGCAGCGCCCCCATGGAAAGCCGGTGCAGGCCCGTAACCACCGCTCCGCAGCAGCCGAACATCCGCTTGATCTGATGGTAGCGGCCCTCCCGCAGCGTCACCACTCCGGTATTTTCCGATTCAATGGTCAGCTCCGCCGGCCGGCAGCGGCCATCCTTCAGCTCTATTCCTTCGGCAAAGCGGTGTACCATTTCCTCCGTCATGGGGATATCGATGGTGACGCGATACCGCTTGGGCACATGCTTTTGGGGAGCCAGTATCTCGTGGGCCAGGGCACCGTCATCGGTTAGGATCATGAGCCCTGTGGTGTCCTTATCCAGCCGTCCCGCCGGGAACAGCTCCTTGCGGCGGTATTCCGGCGGCACCAGCTCCAGCACTGTTTTATCCCGGGCATCCCGCGCCGCGGAAACAACCCCCTGCGGCTTGTGAAGCATCAGCGTCAGGGTGCGCTGCACCCGCAGCAGCTCCCCCGCCACCACGATCTGCTCCTCCCCGGTCACCTTGCGCTCCGGATGTTTTTCCACCGTACCGTCTATTGTCACCCGGCCCTTGGTGATCAGTTCCTTGACCTCCCGCCGGGAGAGCATTCCCTGCGAAGCCAGCAGCTTGTCCAGTCGTTGCATGCGGCCGCCCCCTTTCTTCTCCTATTGTAGCAGGGAACCGGGGCGGGATGCAACCGCCCCGCCCCATTTTCTCAGCCCGGGATGACCTCCATGCAGAAGCCTCCCTGCTCCATCTCGCTGATATCCGCCCCAACGATCCTATCCTTATAGACAAGGATGTGCGCAGCTACCTCATCCTTTTCGGGATAATTGGTGATGTGATAGGTATATTCCGTTACGGTTTTGCCCCGCAGTTTATCCAGATTGAAGCCCTGCGCCTGCTGTAGGGAGGCATACCCGGTATAGACCTCATCCCACTCCGCCGGGATCACAATCTCCTCTTCACTAATGGGCGGCACTTCCGCTTCCCAGCCGTATTTTTGCAGAAACTCAATGCGCTGGTTTTCCTCTCCGCCGGGGATGCCTTTATTAAAAAGGCTCCAGGCCGGCAACGCTACCGGCTGCTGACTGGTAAGCACCACCGTGCCTACC
>OGPT01001943.1_pt1 | contig 17847 bp, 19 predicted proteins | sample 1552951 | NCBI WGS metagenome assembly OGPT01 (sample SAMEA2580224, study PRJEB22360) | human gut metagenome | biome: human gut; feature: human-associated habitat; material: faeces | place: Denmark | collected 2008/2010
TGAAGTACCTTAGAAAATAACAGTAAAATCTGTGAAGTAAATTTAGGCATAGTCAAGATGGCAAAGCTGTAAATAATCACGGTATAACTTCCCTTCTCGAAGAATATATACTTCAAGTGGCATAGGATATATACTTCATAGCCCAAGTAAGTATATCTTCTATCGCTGGTATGTCACTGATTTGCTACTGACCCGAAATAAGGCCGCACTCCTTCCGGCAGGAAGAAACGGATATCCTTGCCGGTTTGGTAAGCGTTACGGATAAATGTGGAGGAGATTTCCATCAAGGGAGCGTCTACCTTTTTCACGTTCGGATAAATGGTTGGGATCGAGATATCGAATCCTAGGCGGGGATAAATCAGCAGTTTGTAGTCTTGGAGTATTTTTTCGTGTTCTTTCCATCGGGGAAAAAGCTGCCAGTTATCGGCTCCCATGATAAAATAAAAGTCCCTATCCGGATAGTTGCTGGATAAGGCTCGCAAGGTATCAATGGAATAAGAAGGTTTCGGTAGGTAGAACTCAATATCGCAGACCCTGAATTTAGGACATCCGTCAATAGCGGCTTGGGCCATTTCCAGCCGTAGTGAGTCATCGAGCAGGTCATCCTTTTTCTTCAGCGGATTGTGAGGCGTGACTACGAACCACACCTCATCCAATCCCTCGAACTCACATAGCCAGTTCGCCAAGGCGAGATGGCCTATGTGAATGGGATTGAACGATCCACTGTAGATGCCGGTCTTGAGTCTCATCCGATTTATACTTACCCCCTTCTTTTGCCAACCCTTATAGTTGATAAAACAAATGAATATATTAAATATCAGGGCACCCCCGATGATATACTCCTTATAATACAGGCTGATACCACCTAATACGAGGCTCGCTATCCCACAAACGATAGAAAGCCCCATCATAAAACGGGTATTCTTGAATATATTAGACATAGACTATTTGTTTAAGAACTCACGAATGATCTTCAACGCGTCTTTTTGGGCAGTCTCCAGATCATCGTTTACGACAACCTTATCAAACTGTCCCGTGAACCCTAATTCATACTCAGCCTTGGCGATACGGCTTTCGATAACTTCCGGGCTGTCTGTTCCCCGTCCTTCCAATCGCTTCCGTAGGTCGTCGATGCAAGGAGGTTGGATAAAGACAGACAGGGCACGGTCTCCATAGAATTTCTTGATATTGCATCCGCCTACCACATCCACATCGAAAATCACGTTGTCCCCTTCATTCAAGATACGCTCTACCTCGCTTTTTAACGTACCGTAATATTTATCGGTATACACCTCCTCATATTCCAAGAAGTCTCCATTAGCGATACGACTGCGGAACTCTTCCGGCGTAAGGAAATAATATTCCACACCATTCTTCTCGGTTCCCCGCGGAGCCCGGCTGGTAGCCGAGATGGAGAAACGAAGGTGTAAATCTTGTTTCAAAAGATAATTAATAATGGTTGATTTTCCGGAACCCGAGGGTGCGGAGAAGATAATTAATTTGCCAGCCATTCTCGTTAATCTTATTATAATACGTTTAGTACCTGTTCCTTGATTTGTTCCAACTCGTCTTTCATCTGGACCACGATCTTCTGCATCTCGGCGTGGTTGCTCTTTGATCCGAGCGTATTGATCTCACGCCCCATTTCCTGAGCGATAAAACCGAGCTTCTTGCCTTGGCCGTGACCGGATTCCATGGTTGAGATAAAATATTTCAAGTGGTTGTCCAAACGGTTCTTTTCCTCGTTGACATCCAGCTTCTCTATGTAATAGATCATCTCCTGCTCGAAACGATTCTTGTCGTAGTCCTTCTCGGCTATCTTTTGCAGGTTATCCATGATACGAGCCTTGATCTTCTCGATACGTTCCCCCTCGTATTTCTCCACTTCTTTCAACAGAGTGGCGATATTGGCTATCTTTTGCTCGAAAAGCTTTTGAAGCATGGCTCCTTCTTGGATACGGAAATCACACAGGTGCTTGATAGCGTCCTTTACCGTTTCTAAAACCACCCCCCATTCGGATTCGTCCGGTTCTACGGTCTCAGACTTGATTGCGTCCGGCATCCGGAGCAAGGTCTGGAACCAATCGTTCGGAACGCTGATATTCAGTTTCTCTGCGATCTCCTTGATTTGGTTGTAATAATTCTCTACGGCGGCAAGATTGATCTGTGTAGGAGTATCTTTGCCTATATATTCTATAAAGATATTGAACTCAACTTTTCCCCGCTCCAAAGATTGAAGTAACAGGCTCCGAAGCTCCATTTCCTTATCCTTGTATATGGAAGGGATACGGGTGGACAAATCCAATTGCTTACTGTTTAAAGCCTTTATCTCTACGGTTACTTTTTTTGAAGGGAGCTCGGCAGTAACCTTACCGAACCCAGTCATTGATTGTATCATTTTTCTCAAAAGTTTGCGCAAAGATAGTGGTTTCCTTTTAGATTTGATGTTTATTTTCTCATAAATAGATGTTTCTCATAGGGCTGCCTTGATAGTATAATGAATTTTTGTATACCTTCGCAACCTAATCAGATTGAAGGATTGAGATTGTTTGTTCGTTCAATTATCAATTGTTAATAGTTAATTATTATGTCATTGATCTTAAATATCGAGACATCCACTTCCGTATGTTCAGTAGCCCTGTCGGAAGGGGAGGAGGTGGTCTTTGAGAAGGCTTCCTTCGAGGGGCCGTCTCATGCGGCGTTATTGGGCGTTTATATGGAAGAGGCATTAGAAGCCGCGAAGTCGAAAGGGATAAAACTGGATGCTGTGGCGGTAAGTAGCGGACCCGGATCTTATACGGGGTTACGCATCGGGGTGTCTGTGGCTAAAGGATTATGCTTTGGGTATGGTATTCCTTTGATCGGTATTCATACGCTGGATATTTTAGCGTCTGCCGCTATTCAGAAAAATAAGGAGGAGGCCGATTGCTTGTATTGCGCTATGTTGGATGCCCGTCGTATGGAAGTCTACTCTTCGATTTATGATTCCCATCTCAACACGATACGTGCCACGACTGCTGATATCGTAGATGCTGATTCGTATGCTTCTTTTTTAGAGAACGGTAAGGTTTGTTTCTTTGGAGACGGTGCCGCTAAATGTGAGACGGTAATCACTTCTCCGAACGCCTGTTTTATAGATGGTATCTATCCATTAGCTGTAAATATGGTATCCTTGTCGCAGAAAGCATATGATGATGGCCGTTTTGAGAATGTGGCTTATTTTGAGCCTTTCTATTTGAAAGAATTCCAAGCAACGATCGCTAAGAACAAAGTGCTGAACGAGGCGTTAGGGAAAAACAAATAAGAGTAAGGGTACACAACCAAATTCATGTTCCGGCTGTTTATTCTAAAATGAATAAATCAGTTAAAGACATGAGAAAGAAAAGTGTGAATACGCTATTGGTATTTGGTGTGGTTGTCGCTATAATCCTTTTGATGATCTGGTTGTTCCTCGGGACAACGTTGGTGGAGGATACGAGTACGGAGATTAGTCCGGTTCCTATAGAGCAAGCTAACTGAGAACAATAACATAAAAAGGCGGGATCCTTTCGGACCTCGCCTTTTTTAATATAGATAGTTGTTTTTATTAACCAAGGAATCCTAGCAAGATACCGGCAGCTACAGCGGAACCGATTACACCTGCTACGTTCGGACCCATAGCATGCATCAACAAGTAGTTGGTCGGGTCATATTCCAAACCTACAACTTGTGAGATACGAGCTGAGTCAGGAACGGCGGATACACCGGCGTTACCGATAAGCGGATTGATCTTATTGCCGTCTTTCAATATTAAATTGAATAACTTAACGAACAATACACCGGCGCAAGTAGCGATCACGAATGATAACGCACCTAGACCGAAGATCTTGATAGAGTTCAATGTCAAGAACTGTGTAGCTTGGGTAGAAGCACCTACCGTGATACCCAATAAGATCGTGATTGTATCGATCAGCGGACCACGAGCAGTCTCTGCCAAACGACGAGTCACGCCACTTTCTTTCAATAAGTTTCCGAAGAATAGCATACCTAACAATGGTAAACCGGACGGAACCAAGAAGCAAGTAAGCAACAAACCAACGATCGGGAAGATAATTTTTTCCGTGGAAGAAACGGCTCTCGGCGGTTTCATACGGATCAAACGCTCTTTCTTAGTCGTAAGCAATCTCATGAACGGCGGTTGGATAATAGGAACCAACGCCATGTATGAGTAAGCGGATACCGCGATCGCACCCATTAAGTTTGGCGCTAACTTAGAAGACAGGAAGATAGCCGTCGGACCGTCAGCACCACCGATAATACCGATAGCACCTGCTTGGTTCGGCTCAAATCCCATTTGAAGAGCAATCGTATAAGCACCAAAGATACCGAACTGAGCCGCTGCACCGATCAACATCAACTTAGGATTGGAGATCAATGCGGAGAAGTCGGTCATGGCCCCGATACCGAGGAAGATCAATGGCGGATACCATCCAGAGGTCACACCCTGATAGAGGATGTTCAGTACAGACCCTTGCTCATAAATACCTACCTGAAGACCTGCGTCCTTGAAAGGAATATTACCGATCAAGATACCAAATCCGATAGGGATCAAAAGCATCGGTTCAAACTCATATTTAATCGCCAGGAATATAAACAACAGACCTACCAGAATCATGATGAGATGTCCCGGAGTAGCGTTGTATACACCTGTATAGGTAAGGAACAGTTGTAAGTTCTCACCTAAGAATGTTAAAAAGCTCTCTTGCATAGTCTTATCCGATTACTACGAGATCAGCACCTTCTAGCACAGAGTCTCCCTTGTGTACTTTAATTTCTATAATCTTACCGTCACGGTCTGCGTTGATGTTGTTCTCCATCTTCATAGCCTCAAGGATAATCAATGTTTGACCTCTCTTCACGGTATCACCTACGTTGCACTTAACCTGCAAGATAACACCTGGTAGCGGAGTCTTAACAGCGCCTTGTGTAGTAGAGGCTGCCGGACGAGTAACTACAGGGTCGCCACTTGCTGTTGTCGGTGCTTGAGCCGGACGTTTCAATGTAACCATTTGTTTCTTCGCCGGTTTCTCTAATTTTACTTGATAAGGTGTACCATTTACTTCAACATCTGCGATGTCATCCACTACAGAATTGATGTGTACTTTATATACGTTACCGTTAATGGTATATTTAAAACTTTTCATTCTTTGTTCGTTTTTAGATAATTACTTATGTGGGGTTTGACGCAAACCGTAGAGTTTTGAACTCCAAGGAGAATAAGTCCTTTGTACCTTGTGGATCGTAAGAACCGTGTGCTCGATGTCATGATTGTCATCACTCATCTCGTACAAAGCAGTAGCGATAGCGGCAAAGATCTCACCAGACTCTTGTCCGGCGTCAACCGATACACTTGTTGTTCCCGCAGCTTTTTGAGCGTTACGTTTGCTCGCGGATATAGACAATCTACCGATCTGCTTAAAGATGATGTATAACAAAAATAATCCCAAGAACACTACAGCCATAGCGGTAATGGTCATACCGATACCTAAAGAGTCATTCTGTTTGAAATTATCGATTTTCTCATTAGAATCCAATGTTAGGTTATTCGTACTGGGAGTAACTTTCTTCAGCTGTGCCCATTCATCTTTACCATCGATCACTCTACCGTAACTGATATCAGCCATTTGTCCGGCAGGGATCGTAACTTCGTCGATCAATGTTTTACCATCTGCATCATACAGAGCTATATAATTCTCCTTAGAGGGATCTAATACGAAGTTAACGTGGAATGTACCTCTGCCCGGCTGTCCGTCAGCCCAAAATAGTGTGTGCTGGCGGGGTTGGATCTGAGTCAATACGTCTCCCTTTGGGATCGGATATTTCATGGGATTGTTTTTGTCGTCTGTCAAATAACATCCCGCGATATTTACCGTTCCGGCCGAAGTGTTGAACAACTCAATCCAGCCATGACGTTTGCCATAGTCATCAACGAAGTTATCCTCGTTGATAACCAATACTTCATTAATACGCATGGAGGTTGCGCGCTGTGCCTTTGCCCCGAATGAAATGAGCAAAGCGAACAGTAGCAATACCCCTATTTTCTTATTTATCATATTCATCTCCTGTTTTACGGATTATAGAGGCAGGTTATCATGTTTCTTAGCAGGATTGCTTAACTTCTTAGTCTGCAATTGCTGCAAAGCACGAATAATACGGAAACGAGTGTTACGTGGTTCGATAACATCGTCGATATAACCGTATTGAGCTGCGTTATAAGGATTAGCGAATGCTTTCTTATATTCAGCTTCTTTCTCTGCTGCGCATGCTTTCGGATCTTCAGCGGCTGCTACTTCCTTGGCGAAGATAACCTCTACGGCACCGCTCGGGCCCATAACGGCGATCTCGGCTGTCGGCCATGCGTAATTCATATCACCACGTAAATGTTTAGAACTCATCACGCAATAAGCTCCACCGTAAGACTTACGCAATGTAACGGTAATCTTAGGAACGGTAGCCTCACCATAAGCGTAAAGCAATTTAGCGCCGTGAAGGATTACACCGTTGTATTCCTGACCTGTACCCGGAAGGAATCCCGGAACGTCAACCAATGTTACCAAAGGAATATTGAAAGCGTCGCAGAAACGAACGAAGCGACCTGCTTTACGAGATGCGTTGCTATCCAAGCATCCTGCCATAACCTTCGGCTGGTTAGCTACGATACCGACGGATTGTCCGTTGAAACGAGCGAAACCTACGATGATATTCTTAGCGTAGTCCGCATGGACCTCTAGGAACTCGTTGTTATCGACGATCGTACCGATAACCTCATACATATCGTAAGATTGGTTGGCGTTATCGGGAATGATATCATTCAATACATCGTCCAAACGATCGATCGGGTCTTTACACTCAACTAACGGCGTTTCCTCTAAGTTGTTCTGAGGTAAGAAGCTGAGCAATTTACGAATCAATTGCAAACCATCCTCTTCCGTATCAACAGCGAAATGGGCTACACCCGATTTTGTAGTGTGTACGCTGGCTCCACCCAACTGCTCTTGGGTTACATCCTCACCTGTTACGGTTTTTACGACTTTCGGACCAGTCAAGAACATATAGCTGGTACCACGTGTCATGATGTTGAAGTCTGTCAAAGCCGGAGAATAAACGGCTCCACCGGCGCAAGGGCCGAAGATACCGGAAATCTGAGGAACAACACCGGAAGCCAAGATGTTACGTTGGAAAATCTCAGCGTATCCTGCCAAGGCATTTACTCCTTCTTGGATACGAGCTCCACCGGAGTCGTTCAAACCGATAACGGGAGCGCCCATCTTCATGGCTTGATCCATTACTTTACAGATTTTCATAGCCAAAGCCTCAGACAAGGCTCCACCGAATACGGTGAAATCTTGAGCGAAGATATATACCAAACGTCCGTCGATCGTACCATAACCTGTTACGATACCATCGCCTAAATATTTAGTTTTCTCGATACCGAAGTTTGTACAACGGTGTTGAACAAACATGTCGAATTCCTCGAAACTACCTTCGTCAAGCAACATGGCGATACGCTCACGAGCGGTATATTTGCCTTTTTTGTGCTGTGATTCGATTCTTTTCTCTCCTCCACCCAAGCGAGCTTGCTCACGAAGTGCGATGAGCTCTTTTACTTTTTCAAGCTGGTTACTCATTGTATTTTGATTTGTTGTTAGAAATGAACGGATTAATTATTTGTTGCCCGGCATGCAAAGTTCTGTCAATACGCTGCAAGTTGATTTCGGGTGAAGGAAAGCGATGTTCAAGCCTTCTGCGCCACCACGGGGAGCTTTATCGATTAATTTAACGCCTTTTTCCTCAGCCTCGTTCAAAGCTGCCTGTACATCAGGTACCGCGAATGCGATATGGTGGATACCTTCACCTTTTTTCTCGATAAATTTCGCGATCGTGCTATCTTCGCTGGTCGGCTCTAGTAATTCAATCTTAGTCTGTCCTACCTTGAAAAATGCGGTTTTTACTTTTTGGTCTGCTACTACTTCGATATTGTAGCATTTTAATCCAAGAACGCCTTCATAATAGGGTAAACAAGCCTCGATACTCTTCACTGCGATACCTAAATGTTCGATATGTGTAAGTTCCATGTCAATAATAATTTAAAGATTTAGTAAATGTTTGTTTCTATTGTGTGCAAATGTACACTACTTTTTATGAATGAGGAAATAATTTTTTGTTTTTATCTCCCAGTAAATGTGTTTAAAGATACATTTTATTAAAAATCGACAATCAGACGAACGTTCAATTGACGTCCGGTCAGATAGTTTGGAACTGCGTATTGGACATTATATACATCTGTTATCCAATAGTAGGAACTAACGTTTTTGATGTCTAATATGTTAAATACATCCAGACCTAGCCAAATGTTTTTCAAATGGCGGAAGAAGCCCCTGTCCATGATAGCGTCCGTGCCTCCTGCCAATTGATAGGAGAGGCCGATATCTACACGTTTGTAGGCGGGCGTACGGAAATAGCCGGCTTCGTATCCTTTGCCCGGGATTGTCTGGGGAAGTCCTCCGGATAGAACTCCTTTCAGATTTAACTTGACTCGTTTATAGCCCGGGAAATAATCTTGGAAGAAGAGTGAGATGTTGTAGCCTTGGCTATTGGCCATAGGAACGGTCGTTGTTTCCCGGATGGTTTGCTGGGCTTTCATCAAGGAGAAGCTGATCCATGAGTCGGTACCCGGTACGAATTCTCCGAAGAATTTGACATCGAGTCCCATGGCGTAACCTTTGGCGCAGTTCTCGCCGTAATAGCGGATCTTGACGTTATCTACGGTGTAGGGATTCAGATTGTCCAGCTTTTTATAGTACATCTCGGCGGTCACCTTGAAATTCCGGTCTACGGCACGGAACGTATAATCTCCTCCCAATATGAAATGGATGGAGCGTTGTGACTTTAGATCTTTGTTCAATACCGTGATATTATTGCCGTTCTCGTCTTTGTCTACTCTACGTAATTCCTTGTAGAAGGGCGATTGATAATACAGTCCGGTGGCGAAACGGAGCGTCAAGTCTTGGTCGAAGTTCGGGATAAAGCCCAATGAGGCACGGGGACTGAAAAGGAACTCCTTATTATAAGTCCAATAACTACCTCTAACCCCTGCGACTAACGTGAACAGACCTTGCTTGGTCCTGAATTTGAACGCGTCTTGCGCATAAGCGGAAAAGCGTGTGCTTTCTATCTGATTATCAGAAAAGAGGTTCGAATATACACTTACGTTATTACCGGTTTGGGGCAAAGAATAACCTGAGGAATCCCTTTTTTCCCATTCACTGATCTTATCATTGATTTTCTCCATTTGTACCGTGGCTCCCCATTTCAACGTATTGTTTAAAAGGCGGGCCATCCCATAGTGCCCGACATTCATGACGGTGGAGTTCAAACGGTTTCGTGCGTGCTCGTGATAACGGCCTACGGACATGGCGGCTGACGCGTCGTCATTCGGATTTTCCGCTCCGTTCTCGCTCAGCCAATATTCTCCGGCGATATCGTATCCCTCTTCTTCCTTGCTTTTGAAAGCGGAGGCTTGAAGTCCCAACTCTGTGTTCTCATTGGGGTTGTGTTTCAATGTAAGCGCACCGAATAAGGTTTGGAAACGGTCTCTTTCCCTTCCGTCGAAATAGACTTTGAAGTTCTTGGGATGCTCGGCTGTACCGAAAGAGGTTTCCCGGCTATAAGGGGTGAATTTATAATTATTGTTAGCGAGGTTTCCCAAGAAATTGATTTCCCATTTAGGGGCCAATTGGTACGTGATGTAAGTTTGCAGATCGATAAATTTAGGGTCGTATTCTGCGTCTGTATCCATGGTACCCAAAATAGACCGACCGCTTTTAAAGCGGAAACCCGTTACTTGGGTAAATTTACCGATAGAACTGCCTACATAAGCATTCGCGCCCAACAAGCTCGCGGAAGCCGAGCCTTCGAATATCTTAGGCTTTTTATAGGTAATATCCAGCACGGAACTCATCTTGTCTCCGTAACGAGCCTCGAAGCCACCGGCGGCGAAATTGACCGCCTCCGTCAGGTCCGGATTGATAAAGCTAAGGCCCTCTTGTTGTCCCGAGCGAATCAGAAGCGGACGGAATACCTCGATCCCATTCACATAAACGATATTTTCATCATAACTACCTCCACGTACGGAATACTGGGAACTTAACTCGTTATTGGACGATACTCCGGCAAACGTAACGACCAAGCTCTCTATACTACCTCCGGAGGGATCGGGCAATAACTTAATTTTGTCCGCATTTAGGGACTCCATGGTCGTGGTCTGCTTGCGGATGGCAGTAACAGATACTTCCCCTAAATCAAATGAGGTATTGTTCATCTGTACGTTCAGGCGCATATCGGCTTGTGCCGAAGGAATGATACGTTCAGCTTTATTATATCCCAGACAAGAGTAAATAATGGAGATAGAATCCCCCGGCGATATGGAAAAGGAATAATATCCCTTCTCGTTGGTCATGGAGCCGATCAACGTGTTCTTAACCCGGACATTCACTAATTCCAGAGGGTTACCGTCGGCGTCACGGACATAACCAGTGATTTTTATGCGGCCTTCGCCAAAGGCACTCACGGAAATAAGTATAAATAGCAGCGCGGCTATCGCACGAATCTTCATAATCTATTGTTCAATTATAAAAATACTAACGAGAAAAAAGAACGATACGTATATATGGGTGCAAAAAATTATATTTATATTTGCGAATCTTAATATTAAAAGAGTACAAAGAACGAAAAAAATGGAGAGTTTTGCAACACTTATACAAAATAGAAGAAGTACACGTAAGTTTACCGAACAACTACTTTCACCCGAGCAGGTAGAACTGATCTTGAAGGCGGCGTTGATGGCTCCGGCCTCAAAACGTAGTAATCCTTGGCAGTTCGTGGTCGTGGAAGATAAGGAAATGTTGAAGAAACTTGCCGGGTGTAAGAAAAATGGTTCTGCTTTTCTGGAGGGGTGTGCCTTGGCCGTGGTTGTCTTGGCGAATGTGATGGAAAGCGATGTTTGGATCGAGGACGCTTCGGTCGCTTCTATTTATATGCAATTGCAAGCAGAGGATTTGGGATTGGGCAGTTGCTGGTGTCAGATCCGGAACCGGGTAACAGAGGACGAGGCGGATTCGAATAATTATGTTCGTTCGTTGCTGGATATCCCTTATCAATTGGATGTCTTGTCTATCATTGGTATCGGTTATAAGGATCAGGTTCGTAAGCCTTTTGATGAATCCCATTTACAATGGGAGAAGATACATATAGGAAAGTTCTCTCTTCCGGAAGAAAATAAAGAGACGGGAGAATGAGAGTCGTATTTGTTGGTGCCGGAAACTTAGCTACCCGGCTTTCGTTGGAAATGCGTAAGTCCGGAATGAGTATCGGGCAAGTGTATAGTCACACAAGTGAGCATGCTAAGATTTTAGCCGATGAATTGGGATGTGGGTGGACTGTTGTCCCGGAAGATATTGTGGAAGATGCCGACTTGTATGTTTTCTCTTTGAAAGATGCCGTGCTCCAAGATGTTATCGCCCGTGTAAAACCGAATAACGGTTTGTGGGTGCATACGGCAGGGAGTATGCCTATCTCTGTATTTGAAGGTCTTACGGCTAGATATGGGGTGGTTTATCCGTTACAAACGTTTAGTAAGAGTAGGGAGGTGGATTTCAAGAAAATACCGTTCTTTTTAGAGGCGAACTCGTCTGAAGATGAGAAGGTGCTGGGCGAGGTGGCTAGGGCGCTCTCCAGTGATGTCCGTTTCCTCTCCTCCGAGAAGCGAAAGAACTTACATTTAGCGGCGGTTTTCGCTTGTAATTTTACGAATCATATGTATGCGCTAGCTGAAAAGATCTTGGAAGAACAGCAAATACCGGGAGAGGTCTTGTTACCTTTGATAGACGAGACAGCCGCTAAGGTACATGTAATGTCGCCGGCGCGAGCCCAAACGGGACCAGCTATACGATATGACGAGAATGTGATAAACAAACATATGGCTATGCTTAAAGATCCGGATATGCGAAATTTATATGAGCTGATTAGCCGAAGTATACATAAGGAGGCTCGACATGAGTAGTATAAACTATGATTTGAGAAAAATAAAGGCTTTTGTCTTTGATGTAGACGGGGTGCTATCCTGCGATGTGATTCCGCTTCACCCGAATGGCGATCCGATGCGTACGGTCAATATCAAGGATGGCTATGCCTTGCAATTGGCCGTGAAGAAAGGTTATGAGGTCGCTATAATTACGGGCGGATATACGGAAGCCGTACAGATTCGCTTTTCTCGTTTAGGAATACAACATATTTATATGCGTAGCGCTGTAAAGGTGCATGACTTTAAGGATTTCATGGAAAAAACGGGCTTGTCTCCTGAGCAAATCATGTATGCGGGTGATGATATTCCTGATTATGAGGTAATGACGCGAGTCGGATTGCCGGTGGCACCTGCGGATGCGGCTCCGGAGATCAAGGAGATAGCGAAATATATATCCTCCCGGCGAGGTGGCGAAGGCGTAGCTAGGGACGTGATCGAGCAAACGATGCGGGCTCAAGGACACTGGTTCGGCGAGGAGGCTTTTGGGTGGTAAAATTTTGGTGAATGTGTAACGCTTAATCGAATAGGTTATGTTAGAGAATTTAAAAAAGTACAAGATCGTCTTAGCCTCTAATTCTCCGAGACGACGGAATTTGTTATCTGGTCTGGATATCGACTTCGAGGTGAGGGTAATTCCGGATATTGACGAGTCTTACCCGGATTCTATTGACTCCATGGAGATCCCTTTATATATTGCCCGTTCGAAAGCGGAGGCCTATAAACCGACTATGGCGGATGATGAATTGCTAATCACGGCAGATACGATCGTTTGGACGTTTGACGGGGTTATGGGAAAGCCTGCGAATCGAGAGGAAGCTTATGCTATGCTTCATGCTTTGTCGGATCATGTACATCAGGTAATAACTGGCGTTTGTATCATGACGAAGGACAAAAATGTAGGCTTTTCCGTCGAATCTGCGGTTTGTTTCGCAAAATTGGGTGATGAAGAGATTAATTATTATTTGGATAAATATAAACCTTATGATAAAGCGGGAGGGTATGGCATTCAGGAGTGGATCGGTTATATCGGGGTAGAGGCTATCAATGGTAGCTTTTATAACGTGATGGGATTACCTGTGCAAAAGCTTTATCAGGAATTGAAACATTTTTAATCTCAATTCAAGGTAAAGTATTTATCCTTCATATAATATTCTATCTGATTTAATGTGTGCGCTAAGGCTGGGGGAATCGGTAAGACGACCGGTTTCTCCACATTCCATTCCGGGTCATTTATGATCATGTCGGATAGACTGCCCGCATGTATTAAGATAAGGCGGGTAGGGGCTGAGGCTATAACCTTATGATTGGTGTTTTGCGCAAGTAGCATGAAATGATCTTTTGCCACTTCCGCTATATGTGTCCCTTCTTGGCTGTAAATAATAAGTTTTCCCGAAAATACGAAGATTAATAGGTTATCCGTGGTTGTGGTATTAAACAGGGAATCTCCGGCTCTCAGTATTTTGCATTCAAGTTGATTTAGATAACGCTTCATGTAGGAACTTAAGGATTTTCGAGGATAGCCAATGTTTTTCTGTTAGGAAGGTATTCCAACATACCTTTTGAGTAGGTGACTTTCTGTTGTCCGTTGTTGTCCGCATAAATAATGAAATACTCTATTTGGGGGATGGATTGTGCCAGTAGCTTCGCTTTCTCGACTCCCAAAACCATGAAAGTCGTAGCGTAAGCGTCTGCTGTCATACAATCTTCCGCCACGATTGTCGCGCTAAGAATATTTTGTCCAGCGGGATAACCGGTCGCTGGATTGATCGTATGGGCATATTTCTTACCATCCTTGATGTAGAAGTTTCGGTAGTCACCAGAAGTAGCCACACCTCCTTTTTGGCATAATTGTACGATCTCTTCAACATCATTTGTTACGCCGCTTGTCCCTATTTCCGGCTTGTTGATGCCGACTCGCCAACAGTCTCCTTGTTGATTTACGCCTTTCATGGTGACCTCACCACCTATTTCTACCATGTAGTTCTTTACGCCTTCCTTTTCCAGCAGGCGGGCGATGACATCGCAAGCATAACCTTTTGCGATGGACGAACAATTCAATAGAATCCGGGGATCTTCTTTGATGATTTTCTTTCCTTCCAATCTCACTTTTTGATAACCGACGAAAGCCTTTATGCTATCGATCATCTGCGGGGTTACGCTATCCATCTTACTGAATCCGAATCCCCATAGATTAATTAATGGAGCACAAGTAATATCAAAAGCTCCTCCTGATTTTTGGGAGATTTCTTCCGCCTTATTGAATACTTCGGTAAACCATTCGTCTACCTCCACATCCTCGTTATTATTGACTTTCGCGATCGTGGAGTTGGGGTTGAAAGGATTTAAGGAGAGGTTAAAACGTTGCAGCTCGCTGTCGATCTTATCGGTTAGGATTTGCTTGGCCTTGTATTTGATGTGGTAACTTGTATGAAAAACAGAACCACTCTCTTCGAAATATTGGCCCTTGTCCGAGCAAGCCGTATGCGATAAGATCAACAGGCTGACTAATATGGTAATATTCTTGCGCATCATTATGAAATTTTATGTCGCGAACTTACATAAAAAATTTCATATATGCCCCTTTCATGGGGGAGACGCTATTGTGTGTATAAATATCAAGGATTCCTTTTTTATATTGTGACTCTGGTTTTATCCAATGTGCACGCCTTTCGGATAGGATCTTTTCTATCTCTTCCACGCTTCTCTCAATACTGTCGGTACCGATTATATCCAATGTTCTCGCTGGAATATCGATACGGATCAAGTCATCGTTTTCGACCAAGGCGATTGGTCCCCCCTCGGAAGCCTCCGGGGATACATGTCCGATCGCCGGGCCTCGGGTCGCTCCGGAGAAACGACCGTCGGTGATCAATGCGATGGTCTCTACCAACTCAGGATCGGAGGCGATCGCTTCTGTCGTATAAAACATTTCTGGCATTCCACTTCCTTTCGGTCCTTCATAACGGATAAATACCGCTTCTCCCGGATGGATTTTCTTTTGTAATACCGCCTCAATAGCGTTCTCCTCACAATCGAATACCCTCGCTTTCAGGGTGACTTGCATCAAGCGGGGTGAAATCGCCGAATGTTTTACGACTGCCCCTTCGGGCGCTAAATTTCCTTTCAATATAGCGATGGCTCCTTGTGCCTTGATCGGTGTATGAAGAGGTTTGATAATATCGCCAACCTTTACTCCTAGGGCAGGAAGATATTTATGGCAATTCTCATAGAAGCCGTTGAGTTGTAAATCTTTTAAGTTTTCTCCCAATGTTCTGCCGGTAACGGTCTTGACATCGAGATGGAGGAATTCCTTGATTTCTTTCATGATCGCCGGTACGCCTCCCGCATACCAGAAATATTCGCCGGGCCAAAAACCGCTGGGACGTATATTTAAAAGGTAGGGGATCTTACGATGTATCTTGTCGAACAAATCCGGTGATAACTGGATTCCCAGTTCATGGGCGATAGCTGGAAGATGAAGCAGGCTGTTGCTGGAACCCGCTATGGCGGCATGTACCATGATCGCATTTTCAAACGCTTGTATCGTCATGATATCGGAGGGTTTTAACTCTTCTTTCGCCAGTCCGAATGCATGTTCTCCGGCTTTACGGGCGGTTTCTTTTAACTCGGGTAAATGGGCGGGGATCAAGGCGGAGCCCGGTAAAGCGATGCCAAGCGCTTCTGCCATTACTTGCATCGTAGAGGCGGTACCCATGAAAGAACAAGCTCCACAATCCGGACATGCGTCACGCTTATAAACCATGAATTGTTCTTCCGTTATTTCTTTTCGCTCGTACTGGGCGCTATAGGTACCGATTTGTTCTAACGTGAGTAGGTTGGGACCGGCTTTCATTATACCACCAGGCATGAATATAGCAGGCATATCTAGCCGGGCTATCGCCATCAAATGCGCAGGGACGGATTTGTCGCAACTGGCTATAAAGACACCAGCGTCGAAAGGAGTCGCTTTTACATGAATCTCCATCATGGCGGCCATGATATCACGGGAGACTAATGAGTAGTTCATACCATCGTGTCCCTGCGCCTCTCCATCACAAATATCAGTGACGAAGTAGTTTGCGGCACGTCCCCCCTTTTCCTTTATACCGATTCCTGCCTCGTCCACCAATTTATCCAGATGGGCGCTTCCCGGATGGCTATGTCCGTAACTGCTTTCTACAATGATTTGCGGTTTACTCAATTCGTCGATTTTCCAACCGCTGCCTAGCCGGAGTGAATCCAGCTCCGGCGCTAGTTTTCGTAATTGCTGGCTTTTCATGTCTATTAATTAATGTATAAGGTTATTTATTCAATAAGGTATCCCTAGCTAAAGAATACATGCTCTATCAAAATCTTTGTACCGATACCGATTAAGATTAAACCTCCGATGAGGTCCAGCTTCAAGTCGATTCTCTTGCCGAATCGGTTACCGAAATAGACACCGAAGGCAGAGATAGCGAAGGTGACAACACCGATAGTCGAGGCTTGCAGCAAGAGCGGTGATTTTAAGATCGCCAGAGAGATTCCTACGGCGAGGGCATCGATACTTGTCGCTATTCCCAATCCGCATAATGTCCGGTTACATAGAGGATCGAATTTCCCGTCTTCCTCCTCTTCCTTCGTGCTATCGTATATCATTTTTCCACCTAAGTAAAGCAAGAGGGCAAATGCGATCCAATGATCGATCAATGTGATCTGGTCTTTAAACTGTGTTCCAAGGAAAAATCCGATTGTTGGCATCAGTGCCTGAAATCCTCCAAACCATAAACCAACAATGATCCCTTTTTTCAAAACTTTTTCTCTCATCGCCAGTCCTTTGCAGATAGAAACAGCAAATGCATCCATCGCCAATCCAACAGCCAGTGTTAATAACGTAAGTAAATCCATAAAAACGTCCTCCATATCGTAAGTTTTTCATATCATAGGGGATTCCATCGGAATTTCCTATGATATGAAAAAGACCCACAGACGAAAGCCTTGTTATAAACAAAAGCTTATCGTCTGTGAGTCTCGTTAATTAAGACAGCACCAGATGTCGTTCATCATTATGTTGATACTGTCACAGATTCTCTGCTAACTACTCCCTCACGGAAATATCTATAAGATCATACCGGATGTGCTTCCGGCAAAATGTGCCTATGTATCATATCTCAACTGAGAATCTTTGTCAATATCTTTCCTTTAATTTTTGATTACGTTTTTCAAGATCTAACAGGTATTCTTTCATTTCCAGACCACCTGCATATCCTGTCAGTGAACCGTTCATTCCGATCACTCTGTGACATGGAACAACGATCACGATCGGATTCCTGTTATTCGCCATGCCAACAGCTCGACATCCTTTTGGAATCCCTACTGATTCCGCAATGTCTTTGTAAGTGTAAGTTTCCCCATATGGAATCTTCTCCAATGCTTTCCATACTTTGATCTGAAATTCTGTTCCATGATAAGAAAGTTTCAGGTCAAACTTCTTTCTCCGCCCATCAAAATACTGTGATAATTGCAGTGCTGCTTCCCTGATCAATTCTGTATTCTTCTTCTCGCCTTCTAATATCTTCGTCCCAAAATATATCCCGCAAATGCCATGCCCATCTTCCTCAATCGTTAAATTACCGATTGGAAAACTATAATCATAATAGTACCTCATATGACAATCCTCCTAAAAATAGGTATACCATATTCTTCCATGGTTGGCAAGGACTAACTTGACATGTACATATTTCTTG
>OGPT01001944.1_pt1 | contig 17837 bp, 10 predicted proteins | sample 1552951 | NCBI WGS metagenome assembly OGPT01 (sample SAMEA2580224, study PRJEB22360) | human gut metagenome | biome: human gut; feature: human-associated habitat; material: faeces | place: Denmark | collected 2008/2010
TGTCATGAATTTAAGTGCCCAAGTGGAAGGTACGATACAATGGCAGCCGGAGATAGATTTTACTTATCAGATAAATGGTGAATATGTAGAAATATTGTCTGAAACCGGATATGTTGATGAACCGGGAATGCCTCAGATTCCATATTGCGTGAAAACATTTCTTATACCTGTGAATACTCAGCCAGCAATACAGATAAAGTATGTAAATAGAAAGCTACAAAAAAAGGATATTTTATTATATCCGGTCCAACCGCCAATTCCTATTGGAGAAAGTATCTTATCATGGGTAGAGCCCAATAGTGATATTTATAACTCATCGAATCCTTTTCCAGGAAAGTATGCCGAAATTGTATCAGATAGGATGGATTTTGGTTACCATCTTGTAACGGTGAGATTTTATCCAATTGAGTATATTCCTAAACAGAGGGAACTGTATACTTGTGATATTGCTTATTCTTTAACTTTTTCGATGGCTAAAAAGTTAGCTTCTACTTCAATAATAGAAAAGCAATCGGAATACTTAAGTCAATTAGATGAGGACTATATTCGATCAATTATTGATAATAAGGAGATGTTGTCAGAGATTACTCCGAACATAAAAGCATCTTTCAGAAAAGGGCGTTTGGGCGCAATGGTAAGCGCAGCAGAAAAAAATGCTAATTCAGATGTGGATAATTATCTGCCGGAGTATCTGATTATAACGAATGAAACGTTGAAAGAGAAATTCCGGATATTGGCTGATTGGAAAACTAAAAAAGGGATACCTGCTATTATAGAAACAGTAGAGGAAATTTCTACCACATATACAGGAAGTGATATTCAAGAAAAAATTCGTAACTATTTGGTTGATGTTAAACGTAACTATGGTTCTATGTTCGTATTACTTGGAGGAGATACAAATGTTATACCCGCTCGTGTAAAGAAATCAAGAGATTCAGATAATAAAGATTGGGTTGCAGTTGATTTTTATTATACTTGTGTAGATAATGGAAACTGGAATAAGAATGGGAATAATATATATTATGAAGCTGATAAAATAGATTTTGAAGATAGTAAAGATTGGGGAGTATCATTTAAATTAGGAAGAGTCCCGGTGGAAACATTAGAAGAGGCAGAGATATTTGTCAATAAAGTAATTCATTATGAAAAAGCAGATTTAAATATTGATTATTCATATATAAATAATTCGGTAGCAGCTGACGCCTTTATTTCTAAAAACGAAAATACCGGTTATTTATCTAATGAAAAAAGAAGTGAAATTGCAAGTTTTTATTCTGAGACAAATCTGAATCGTTGGTTGATTTATGATCATTATAACTGTAAAAGTAATATTGCTACTTGTAGTAATAAACATAGTGTATATGAAGATCAGTCCGGTAAAGGAGAAGAATTGAATAAGGTCCATTTTGTAAGCGCTTTACAAAATGGTGGAAATTCGGGTTTAAACCATTTTCACCTTGTTTATCACATGGACCATTCTTCGCCGGAAGGAATGGGAACTTCTTCTAAGGATAAGAATGAATCAATATCCAATTGGGATGTGGATAATTTGAATAATGGATATTATTATCAAATAGTTATGTCGGGTGGCTGTTCGCCGGCAGACATAACAAAAGATTGCATAGCGGAACATTTTATAAATAATCCTCAAGGTGGAGCTGTTGCATTTATTGGTAATGCCGATACAGGCTGGGCAAATGAACATGTTCATTTAGGCCAATTTTTGTCTGAACTTTATAAAACGTCTGCTAATGCGACCAATAGATATGATTTGTCCATTCTTCATCAGAAGGCACTTGAAAATATTAAATATAAAAATCTTAAATTAGCTAATTGTGCTTTGCATCTTTTAGGTGATCCTGAAATGCAGGTATGGAGTGATGTTCCAAAAACGATGAATGTTACATTAATGCCTGCTTCCTTAACAACGGGTGAGAATATGATAATGGTAAACATAAATGGTTTACCACAAAATGAAACTGCCAGAATTTGCATTCATACTATTAATGTATCTGTACAGACATTGGGAGTTGTGAATATAACAGTCACTGCCCATAATTTCAGACCTGTGGAAAGAGATGTTCAAGTATCGCAAAATGGTAGTGAGTCTACTATTGCTGTTGAAGATCTAATTTACAATGATAAAGGAACTGGTGTAAGTATAGGAAATGGTGACGGACAATTGGATGCTGGGGAAACGATTGAATTGACTGTAAAATTGAGAAATACCGGAAACAGCGCATTAAATGGAGTAACAGCATCTTTAATAAGTACATCCGATGATATAGAGATCGTGAATGCTAATGCTACATTTGGGAATATTGCCGGTAATACTGCTGTGAGATCTGTCACTCCGTTCGTTTTCAAAATAAATAAAGATAGTGGTGAACATTTGAGAAATAACTCCAGTGGAATAAACTTGAATCTACAAATATCAGTAAATGGTGAAACTAAAATTCAACCGCTTAAGATAGATAATATTTATGCTCCTAAAATAGAAATAGGGAATCAAAAAATTACTTGGACGAGTAATGGAAACACTACAGTAGAAGCGGGTGAAACTGTGAAGATGAATATTGATTTAATGAATGTAGGACAGGCCGAAGCTACAGGACTGAAAGCTGTACTTATTTCGAATAATTTGCAGGTGTCATGTTCATCTACGCCAATCGTGTATCCTTCTATTGCCTTTTCTGAGACTAAAACAAATACAATTGCTTTTCAGTTCCAGACATCAAGCAGTTATGCGGGGATATTGAGTTTCACATTACAAGTAAGTAATGAGTATGGAAGGACTTGGAACTTTCCAGTAAATCCATTGTCAAGACCCTCTGTGATTAAAACATCGACTCTTGATTTTCAGCCTTATGCTTCTTCTATCAATGTGTATTGGACACCTGTCAAGGAGGTGGCCGGATATAATATATACCGTAGTGACAATGGAGAAAATGGCATTTATCGGAGATTGAATAGATTTCCATTGAAGGCTGCATATTATTTAGATGATAGCCTTGCCGAACGAACATTGTATTATTATAAGGTTGCAGCAATTTCAACAAACGGAAATGAAAGTGAATGGAGTGCGGCTTACCGGACATGGACTTCTTATCCGGTTGTTAGTCCATTCCCCAAAAGATTAGCTACCGGTGTTTATTCATCTGTATCTTGTCCAAATATTGCAGATGTGGATAATGACGGCAAACAAGAGATATTCTGGATCTATGAAGATCGGTATGATACTCATACAAGTTACATAATGGGATTTCGTCCTTCGGGCGAAGAGTTATATGATATCGATGGAAATGTGACCACGGTAAGTGGCTTTGTGAAAACACCAACAATGTTGACAGGGCAAGTGGCTTTTGGAGATTTGTCCGGAAATGGGGAACAAAATATAGTAGCATCTACTTGGGAAGATGATAAAAAATATCAGGAAAAAAGAGCAGTCTATTGTTATTCTCCGTTTGATAGGGATGGGGACCATAAACCTGATTTGTTGTGGGAAAAGCGAATTCCTTATTCAATGTTTCAAAGTCCGGTCATTGCCAATTTGGATGGTAGTGCCGATGGTACAATGGAGGTTATTGTAAAATCGCATCAAACTTCTGATATTTTTATTTTAGATCATGACGGAAATGAAGTGAGACGTTTGAATCCTAATGTTCATATTACGACTGGAAAAGACCATAATTATTCAGCATTAACAGTGGCTGATTTGGATAATGACGGTAAGATGGAAATCATAGCTTCGTATGATTCTTTAGGAATTTATATTTGGCGGCAGGATGGAACTCCTTTTACGACGAATCCGTTTTGGGGAGCAGGAATTCCCAGATTAGCTTCTGCTCCGGTGGTGTGCGATTTAAATGAAGATGGTAAAAAGGAGATATTGTTTTCTCAACGGCAAATGGCAGAAAGTAAGGTATTTGCTATTAGTTTGGATGGGGATAAAACAGTTGCAGGGTGGGATGGAAGTCAGACAATTCCATATACAGTCAATGCTGTTGGATCTACTTTAGATCATACTTTATCAGTGGGTGATATAAACAATGACGGGCACTTGGAGGTGGTTATATTGGGGCATGAAACGGTAAAAGCATGGACACATGCAGGGAAGCTTATTTTTAGCAAATCGATTAAAGGCTTATTTCCACAAGAAAATTATGCGTCTAATATGAATACTCCAATTTTGGCCGATGTGGATGGAGATGCTGTACCTGATATTGTATTCTGTTGTAACAATTATATTTATGCTTTACATAATGACGGTAGTGATATAATCGGATTTCCGATAATATCGGATGAGAAATTTTTAGATACTCCTTGTGTGGCAGATATTGATAATGATGGTAAAAGCGAGTTAATAGCCGGTAATGAACATGAATTGTATGTCTGGAAAACCGATGGTGTTCCTACGGCCATAGAGTGGGGTGTTAAGCGTGGGAATCCACAGAATACGAATGAATATTTCCCAACCGTTTGTCGACCAACACTGATAAATTCCAATGAAGTATGGGACGGGGAATCACTCTGCGGAAATGTAGTGTTGCAGTCGGGACGATTACTTATTCCTGCCGGTAAAACGATGGTGCTGAATAAAACTTCTTCTGTGATCGTCCGTTCCGGTGCTGTGCTTGAAGTAGATGGTGGAAGTATTTTGAATGCAAGGCTTGTCGTGCAAAAAGGCGGTACGGTCATCGTCAAGAACAATGGTTTAATCAAGTTACGAGCAGGCTCCGACTTTGACATGGAAAAAGGGGCTATACTTGATTTCTCTTTTGGAGCAATTGACATACCTTGATAAAAGAACAGAATCAGCAGTAGGATAAATATAATTAAGAGATGAACCACAAACACTACCGGTTCATCTCTTAATTTTTACTTATCCCGTCTTTTTCCGTGAAATACTTATGCGTTCAGCGCCTGCTCTATATCGGCAATGATATCTTCGGCATTCTCGATGCCTACACTGAAACGGATGAGGTCGGGGCGAACTCCGGCTTCCATCAGTTGCTCGTCTGTCAATTGCCGGTGAGTATGGCTGGCAGGATGCAGTACACAGGTACGTGCATCGGCTACATGCGTAACGATGGCAGCTAATTTCAGCGAATCCATGAATTTAATAGATACGTCGCGTCCGCCTTTCAGACCGAAGGAGATGACACCGCAGGAACCGTTCGGAAGGTATTTCTGAGCCAGTTCATAATATTTATTACCCGGAAGGCCGCAATAGTTTACCCATGCCACCCGGTCGTCATTCGACAGGTATTCGGCCACTTTCTGTGCATTACGGCAATGTTGAGGCATGCGAAGGTGAAGTGTCTCCAATCCTAAATTGAGCAGGAAAGCATTTTGCGGGCTTTGTATACTGCCGAGGTCACGCATCAGTTGGGCAGTTGCTTTGGTGATATAGGCCATTTTACCGAATGCCTTGGTATAGGTCAGTCCATGATAAGATTCGTCCGGAGTACACAATCCGGGGAATTTATCGGCATGGGCATCCCAATCGAAATTGCCGCTATCGACAATACAGCCGCCTACACTCGTGGCATGTCCGTCCATGTATTTGGTGGTGGAATGTACCACGATGTCTGCTCCCCATTCAAAAGGACGGCAGTTGATCGGAGTAGGGAAAGTATTGTCTACGATCAGAGGTACACCGTGATTGTGAGCTATGCGGGCAAACTTTTCAATGTCGAGCACTTCAAGAGAGGGATTCGAGATGGTTTCGCCGAACAGGGCTTTCGTGTTCGGGCGGAAAGCAGCCGAAATCTCTTCTTCGCTGGCATCAGGACTGATAAAGGTAACATCGATACCGAGCTTTTTCAGCGTTACACCGAAGAGGTTGAATGTGCCGCCATAGATGGCTGAAGAACACACGAAGTGATCGCCTGCCTGACAGATATTGAATATGGCATAGAAATTGGCTGCCTGGCCACTGGATGTCAACATTGCTCCTACACCTCCTTCAAGAGCGGCTATCTTGGCAGCCACTGCATCGTTGGTGGGGTTTTGCAAACGGGTATAGAAATATCCACTGTCTTCAAGGTCGAAAAGACGGGCCATCTGCTCGCTGGTTTCATATTTGAAAGTAGTACTCTGATAAATGGGCAGCACACGGGGCTCACCCTTTTTAGGAGTCCATCCTGCTTGTACACACAGGGTTTCGGGCTTGAATTGTTTTGCCATAATTGTTATTGTAGTTACAGTTTTATTTCTTTAAAAAGTTATATCGATGCAAAAGTAGAGAAAATAATTGGTTTAAAACATTATCTTTGCGAGTGAAATATATAATAATGTACCAATGTGCTAATATGCCAATGTGCCAATTAAGAATGGGGACAATTGAATAATATAGCAATGAAACGGAATATATGGATCATTTGGCGCAGCTGATTGGTGCATTGGTATATTCTTTAATTTGTGCATTTGCCTATTAGTACATTGATTCATTGTCTATTATTTCATTCTTTCAATTGGCACATTGGCATATTAGCACATTATTTAATTGGCACATTGGCATATTAGCATATTGGCACATTATTTAATTGGCACATTATTTTATTATGAATAAATATTGTATTCTTCTGTTTTTCTGCTTTTTGTTTTCTGTATCTGCTTTGTGGGGGCAGCAGAAGGCGACTCCGAAACCCGGTGAAGGTATTTCTACTTTCCTGTTGCGGCACAATCGTGCACCGAAGAAGTATTATGACGATTTTATCAAATTGAATGAGGCTAAATTAGGAAAGGGGCAGACATTAAAGTTGGGAGTGACTTATTTGATTCCTCCTGTGAAAAAAAAGGTTCCGGCTTCTGTAACGACTGCCGGAAGCGCTGCCAAGAAAGAAAATACAGGAAAAAAACAACCGCCCCGGAAGACGGAAAGAAATGAGCCGCTTTTTGGAAAACTTCTGGCAAATGTGAAGGTGACTTCCAACCGGCTGGCAGGGGCGTGCTTTTATGTAGTCAGTGGGCATGGCGGCCCCGATCCCGGAGCTATCGGAAGAGTGGGAAAGCACGAACTGCATGAAGATGAATATGCCTATGATATTGCTTTGAGATTGGCACGTAACCTGATGCAGGAAGGGGCGGAAGTACATATCATCATTCAGGATGCAAAGGATGGTATTCGTGATGCTGCCTATCTGTCAAACAGTAAGCGCGAAACCTGTATGGGTGCTCCCATTCCCTTGAATCAGGTACAGCGTCTTCAGCAACGTTGTGATAAGATCAATGCTCTGTATCGTAATGACCGGAAAAAGTATAAATATTGCCGTGCCATTTTTATCCATGTCGATAGTCGCAGCAAGGGCAAGCAGACCGATGTGTTTTTTTATCATTCCAACCGAAGGGCGGAAAGTAAGAAACTGGCAAACAAGATGAAAGACACTTTTGAGTCAAAGTATGGCAAACACCAGCCCAATCGTGGTTTTACGGGTACGGTGAGCGGACGGAATCTGTATGTATTGACACGTGCTACCCCTGTATCTGTGTTTGTGGAACTGGGAAATATTCAAAATTCACTCGATCAAAAAAGACTGGTGATACCTTCTAACCGACAGGCACTTGCGAATTGGCTGATGGAGGGTTTTCTGAAAGATTATAAAGGGATGTGAATATAACAAGAACGGATAACCGTACTGTGAGAATAAGTTCTATATTTGTCCGGAAATGCAAAGTAAGAACCTAAAAACTCACCTTACATGAATCAACTCTCTTTTGTCGATACATATCGGACTTGTCCTTACATCCTTACCGAAGGAGCTATTGTAGAGCGTTTACGCCATGAATTTCATATTCCTTTGGACGAAGATCTTGTCCATGCCGCTTTGATTTATGACGATGCTCATCGTGATACGCTGGCAGGTCTTTACAAGCAATACATCGATATTGCCGCCGGTCACGATTTGCCTCTGATGCTGATGACACCCACCCGCAGGGCAAATGTCGAAAATATTGCTGTTTCTGCTTATCGGAACCGGAGTGTCATTCCCGATAATGTCCGTTTTCTTTTGCAACTGCGCGCATCGGCCCTTTCACCTGTTTATATCGGTGGTCTGGCAGGTTGTCGCGGTGATGCTTATGATGGTCGCTATCATTTTTCCGTAGAAGAGGCGATGCAGTTTCATTATCCTACGGTTCGTGCAATGGCTGAAGCGGGAGTCGATTTTCTGTTTGCAGGTATTATGCCCCAGCTTACCGAAACGATCGGCATGGCCAATGCAATGGCGGCAACCGGTTTGCCTTATATTATCAGCTTTATGGTTCGGCGCGACGGACGGCTGATGGATGGCACTTTTATTCATGATGCCATCGATACCGTAGATAAAGAGACGACCACCCGTCCTTTGTGCTATATGGCAAACTGTGTACATCCCGATGTTTTGCATCAGGCATTATCACATCCGAGGAATGATACTTTTTTAGTTCGCGAACGCTTTCGGGGTATCCAGGCCAATGCTTCCGCGTTGAGTCCCGAAGAATTGAATGGCCGTACCGATTTACTTTCTTCTTCTCCCGATGAACTGTCTGACAGATTGATGACCCTGTTATGGGATTTCCCGTTGAAGATATGTGGCGGATGTTGTGGTACGAATGAGCAGCATCTTCGGAATTTTGCAGAGATGCTGACTTTGAATAGTGTGCCGATATGCTAATGAAAGAATGAAGAAATGAATAATTAAAGAATGAAAAATTAAAGAATAATCTGTCAATTGGTTGTGTAGAAAAGATATTGGATATATTTCCTACGTTTTACACATTAACAATTATAGCTTCGTTTTCATTCTTTAATTATTCATTCTTTCATTTTTTTATAATCAAAGCGGCATATTGCCGTGTTTTTTCGGCGGATTGGTCTGCATCTTGTTTTCTGTCATGTCTAATGCTTGGATCAAGCGCTTACGGGTCTGTTTCGGCAAGATGATTTCATCGATAAAACCAAGTTCGGCGGCTTGATACGGAGTGGCAAATTTCTCTTTGTATGCTTCCAGTTCTTTGGCTTTGGTTTCTGCATCTGCTTTGCGGAACAGGATGTTTACAGCACCTTCGGCTCCCATTACGGCAATTTCTGCATTGGGATAGGCAAAATTTACATCAGCTCCGGTCTGTTTGGAGTTCATTACGATATAAGCGCCGCCATAAGCTTTGCGGGTGATTACTGTGATTTTGGGCACAGTGGCTTCTGCAAATGCATATACGATTTTTGCTCCGTGACGGATAATGCCGTTGTTCTCTTGAGTATATCCCGGCAGGAAGCCCGGAACGTCTTCAAATGTTATCAACGGTATGTTGAAACAATCGCAGAAACGGATAAAACGGCTTGCCTTGTCGCTGGCATCGATATCGAGCACTCCCGCCAGATAAGCCGGCTGATTGGCAACAATGCCTACCGAACGTCCACCCAGACGGGCGAATCCGATAATGATATTTTTGGCAAAGTAGGGCATTACTTCAAAGAAATATCCATTGTCTACCACGCGTTCGATGATCTCTTTCATGTCATAGGGAACATTCGGATCTGTAGGGACGATGGTATTCAGAGACTCGTCTTCACGATTGATTTCATCTGTACAAGGTTGCTTGCGTGTCTCGTCCATATTGTTTTGTGGCAGGAAAGAGAGCAATTCGCGGATGGACATCAGCAGTTCTTCTTCGCTATTGGCCATGAAGTGGGTCACACCGCTTTTGCTGCTATGCGTCATGGCACCGCCCAATTCTTCCTTGCTTACTTCTTCATGGATAACGGTTTTTACTACATCCGGTCCGGTAACGAACATATGACTTTTCTCTTTTACCATAAAGATGAAGTCTGTCAGTGCCGGAGAGTAGCAGGCACCTCCTGCACAAGGGCCGAGAATGGCGGAGATTTGCGGAATTACTCCACTTGCGATCGTATTCTGGTAGAATATATCGGCATAGCCTGAAAGACTCTCGATGCCTTCCTGAATACGTGCGCCTCCCGAATCATTCAAGGCAATGATCGGTGCACCGTTCTTGAGAGCCAACTGTTGCACCTTTACGATTTTTCTTGCGTTGGATGCCGACAGAGAACCGCCGTATACGGTGAAATCGTATGCATATACGAATACCTGGCGTCCGTCTATCTTTCCGTAGCCCGAAACAACTCCGTCTCCCGGAATCTTATTCTTGTCCATGCCATAGTTGGTACAACGGTGCACCATCAGTTTGTCCAGTTCCACAAACGTGCCTTTGTCCAGCAGCATGTCGATCCGTTCACGGGCGGTCATTTTCCCGCTTTCATGCTGTTTCTCTATCTTGTCGATGCCTCCACCGAGGGAAGCCATACGGTCACGCTCTTCGAACGTGGCATATGCTTTATTCATTTCCTCCATTATTCTATTGTTTCAAGGGTTATCAATGTCTGGTCACCGGTGATGTTGTCACCTTCTTGTACCAGAATTTCTTTAATGCGGCAATCTGAAGTCACTTTGTAATTGCTCTGCATTTTCATGGCTTCGATGACGATGGCTGTTTCGCCGGCTTTCATTTTTTGTCCTGCAGTAACAGGGATTTTTACCACCTTTCCCGGCATTGGCGAGGTGATGCGGTCATTTTGTTCCTCTTCCCCTTTTTTACGCATGCGCAGGTATTTGGCCTGGCTGTCTACGATGTCGATGTTGAAGCTGCTGTAGTGTGTATTCACTTTGTAGCTTTTTCCGTTATCGCTGCGAATCAGTTGGGCATTGGCACTGCGGCCGTCCATAAGGATGTTGCAGGTTCCGTTTTCCGCCATGACGACATCGGCTTCAAACGTTTTTCCGTCAATGGTGAGTACCACCTTGTTATCTTGTTTGCTGACCAGTTCTATTTCGGCCACGCGGTTTCCTATATGAATTTCCATAATTGATGTTATTTATATTCTGAGCACCCCTTTATGCAATCCGAACTCTTTCCACTTGCTGATCGGACGGTTGTCGGCTGCCAGTCCACTGTTGTTCTCTTCAAGGTTCATCAGATAGTCCATGTATGCGGCAATCATGGCAATGTTTTCGGCGCGTTCGCTGGTGCGGGTGATGCTTTGTTGCAGCAATTCTCCGTTTTTTGCAATGAATCCCGTGTTGTAGTTTCCTTCTACAAAATCCGGGGTATCCATGATGGCACGCAGGTAGCTGATGTTGTTTTTTACGCCGGTCAGTTTATATTCGTGAAGCACACGGCGCATACGTTCGATGGCATATTCGCGTGTCGTAGCCCATACAATCAGTTTACCGATCATCGGGTCGTAATATATCGGAATCTCATAGCCTTCGTATACGTAACTGTCGATACGTACGCCGATGCCGTTCGGCTCGGTAATTTGCTTGATAACACCCGGACTGGGCATGAAATTCATTTCCGTGTCTTCTGCACAGATACGGCATTCGATGGCATGTCCGCGCTGTCTGATATCCTCTTGTTTTAATTGCATCACCTGTCCGTCGGCCACTTTAATCTGCTCTTTTACGAGGTCCACACCGATTACTTCTTCGGTAATCGGGTGCTCCACCTGCAGGCGGGTATTCATTTCCAGGAAATAATAATTGCGATGTTTATCGACAAGGAATTCAATAGTGCCCGCACCGATGTAGTTTACGGCTTTGGCGGCAGCTACTGCTTTTTCACCCATATCCTTACGGAGCTCCGGAGTAATGAACACCGAAGGGCTCTCTTCTACTATTTTCTGATTGCGGCGCTGAACCGAACATTCGCGTTCGCAGAGGTGAATTACATTGCCATGTTTGTCGCCCAATATTTGGAACTCGATATGATGCGGTTCTTCTACGAATTTCTCCAGATATACCGTATCGTCTCCGAATGAAGAAAGCGATTCGCTCTTTGCCGTGGTATAAGCTTCTTCCACTTCGCCGGCGTTATGAATGAGTCGCATGCCTTTGCCACCGCCACCCATCGATGCTTTCAGCATGACCGGATAACCGATCTTGTTACACAATTCTACGGCTTCTTCCACGCTTTTCAAGTTCTCCTGTGTTCCCGGAACTACCGGTACACCCGCTTCTGTCATTTTGATACGGGCGGATATTTTGTCTCCCATTGCTTCCATGGTTTCCGGTTCCGGACCGATGAAAATAATGCCTTCTTCGCGGCAGCGACGGGCAAATGTTGCATTCTCGGACAGGAAACCGTATCCGGGATGGATCGCGTCTGCATGGCATGATTTGGCCACTTCGATGATTTTTTCTATATTCAGATAACTCTCTTTGGATGCGGCCGGGCCGATGCAGTAAGCTTCATCGGCATAGAGCACATGCTTTGCGGTGCGGTCTGCCTCTGAGAAAACAGCGATACTCGTTATTTCCATCTCCCGGCAGGAGCGCATTACCCTCACGGCAATTTCTCCGCGATTGGCAACTAAGATTCTTTTTATCATATTCATTTCTCAATTAAATGCATATATTAGTGCTTTTCCACCCTGCGGATACACTCCACCCGATGAAACACAGTATTTTTACGATTTGGGGCTTAACAGCGATACTTTCCTTTCTAACCCACGAGACAGGAAAATATATATCCGAATGGCAGGTCTTCTGACTGACTCTCATCTTACAAGCCTTCCCGATGGATTTTTCACCTCCATCAGTGGCACGAATCCGGTTAATTTGTAAGATGTTTCACAGAGCTTCACAGCAGCGGGACTGTCCGGGAGTTACACCCGATTCCCTTTTAATCTTCCTCCGTTGACCACGGATTTCAAACCAATTCGGGCGCAAATATAGAAAATTATTGAATAAAGCGAATCTTTTTTGCACGAAAGTTTGCTTTTTGTGCAATCCGAACTGTGAAAGCATAAGGTCCGGACGTCTGAAATGCCATCTTTTCAATGGCAGGCTTCTATTGACTGATTATACCAGTCGTAAATCATATTTATGTTTAAAAACCTTACAATGCCGGTATTTGTTGGCTGAAGAAACTTTATAGAAAAAGGTTATTATTCTTAAAGTTGAGATTATACAGGTTCTGCTGTCGGATTGTGTATTGTCAATCCGCCGTCTGCTATAATTGTCTGGCCGGTGATGTAACGTGCATCATCTGAAGCAAGAAAGGCAATGGTTGCAGCGATGTCCTGCGGTTCTCCTAAATAGGGAGTTGCACATTGGCTGAGGAAAATGTTCCGTACATCTTCATTCAAATTGTTTAAAGCGGCAGGTGTGAGAACCAATCCCGGGGCTACAGCATTGCAACGGATATTTTTCTTGCCTGTCTGGGTTGCAATATATTTGGTAAGATTGATAACTCCTGCTTTGCTGGCACCGTAAAGCGTACCGTTTGAATCGGCTGTAATACCGCTGATGGAAGCCACATTGACAATGTTACCACCGCCATGTGTTTTCATTACGGGAATGACTAACTGTGAGAGATACATGGTACAGGAAAGGTTTAAATGAAAGGCTTCATCAAAATAGTCTATGTCCAGCTTTTCGATGCTTGTATCTCGTTTCGGGTCGGTTCCACCGACATTGTTTATCAGAATATCGATCTGCCCGTATTCTTTTATAGCAAAAGCAATCAGCTCTTTACAACTTTGTAATTCCGTGGCTGAGAAATAAACGGAACGTACATCTGCTCCTGAAAGAGTCAGTTCGGCAGCAAGTTTGTCTGCCCTTTCTTTTGAGTAATCTGCAATAACAACTTTACCGCCTTCGGAGACGATACGACGGGTGGTTGCTTCGCCTATACCACCGGCAGCACCGGTAATAACAGCTACTTTATTTTCAAATCTGTTCATATGGAATGTTTTTGGGTATTGTTACATTCAAAACAATATGGAAATGGAAAAGATTACTGCTTTAATTTCTCTTTAATATGATTTCCATTTTTTGTATTAAAATAAATATTTATATATTCGCACCATATACAACATCATAAAAGCAACACCGAAGATGAAACCTGCATACAAGAAACTTGAATTTGGAAGTTTTGCAGAAATAGAAGTCTATAAAGCATTTAGCAGTTTAATCGGTTCTGATGAAACGATAGAACGGGAGAAATTTATGTTTGCTGGGGGAACCAGAGGCTATTACGCTGACATTGTACTCCCTCATGGATGTAAAAGACTGAAAATGCCTCCAAAAACAATTGTGGAAATCAAAGGTACTTTACTGTTTGACACGATACATCGATATCTGGAAATGTATAAGACGAATAAAACGGATTGGGGTGTTTCTGCTTTTTGTATCGTTTATATCAATAGCCATGTTCCAGATGAATTTATTGCAAAATATGACAACAAAGATTTTAGAATTATATCTTTAAATGAGATACTTTGTTCATCTGATACCAACGCTGATACGGTTGAAGAGTTCCATGAAGAATGGGAAGATGAACGTGATAATCTGATAACAAAAGCTCGTGATAAGTTTTCCATTGGAAAGAATACATTGTTTCTTGGAGCGGGAGTCAGCATTGATGCCGGCCTTCCGACATGGGATGAATTGTTGAAAAAGATGTTGCATAAATACAAAAGGCGGAAACACAATATAGGCAGAGGTGATTATAAACGTGTCGAAAAAGTGTGTGCAGGTTCATCTATAATAACTGCACGGTATATCAGAACAGGGTTGGGAGTTTCCACATCTGATAAAGAGTTTGATAACATGATTCATTCTATTTTGTATAAGAAGGTCAATCAATCACAGTTGATTAATGAGATAACTAATATGGTGGTGAGTAACAAAGTAGAAAGTGTTGTAACTTATAATTATGATGACTTGATAGAAATAGAATTATCAAAAAAAGGTGTTCCTAATTTTTCTGTTTTTGGGGGTAATAGGGCTTTGTATGGAGAACTTCCTGTATATCATGTGCACGGTATAGTCACGATGGATGCAAAAAGCGGAATATATTCTACTCCTGTTTTGTCCGAAGAAGATTATCATAATATTTACAAAGAAGCATTTCATTGGTCGAATATTGAGCAGTTACATGCGTTGGACAGGACAACGTGCTTTTTTATAGGATTTTCCATGAGCGATCCGAACCTGCGAAGATTGTTGGAAATTTCGCAAAGTAAAGGAGACGGTGGAAAAAATCACTATGTTTTTCTTCGTAGAAGCAATTTTTCTAATGATAGTAATAGAGATATGGAAAATCTTACTATTCTAAAAAATATGATGAACGACTTAGGACTGAATGTAATTTGGTTTAAGGATTTTAATGAACTTCCTCAATTACTAAAAAGAATTTATTAATTCTGCCATTTGCTCGCTTTTCTGCAAAAAGTAGTACGGGGCATTCACTGGGCTTTCAATATGAAATGTGAATGATTATGTTAAATGTTAACTTTTGGAATGCAAAATGTTAATAGAAGGGTTGCAGCATTAAACCATGTTATAATATAGCTTGTATGGGCTCTTAAATTTGCTAATGATGGAAAAGGCAGTATCTTTGTACTGTGTTTTTTTCATAAGTATTAGATTTAAGGTTAACAAGGATTGGTTGCGCGTGATGCGTAGCCATTTTTTGTTTATCAGAATCTATATCCCAGTCCGATTCTGAATGTCGGGTATATTCCCGAATACCCATTGGATGACCCGAAGTAGCCGACTCCTCCTGCCAGGTCGAATAGAAAATGTTTCCACACCCGGCGGAATCCCCAGTACGGAGTGACATTATATATATGTGCAGCTTCCCAGCCACTTGTGATTGCTATTGGAAAAGAATATCCCAAGTTTACGGATAGGTATCCTCCGGAGTTTCCAAAAGTACGTTTGTTTTTCCGGTGTCTTTTTTGCAGGTTATAATAGAAACGCGGTTCGACAGATATATTTCCGCTTATCAGATGGTAGTCTTTGGTTGTGATGTAGATTTCGTTGAGTGAGTTTACGTCCAGACCTAACATCCACCCGTAGGTATACGAACTTCCTGCACTGAAAAGTACTGTTCCGCGAGGAGAGAAAGCATATTCGTAGCTATATGCCAATCCAATGCCGTTTAGCTCAATACTATGACCGGATGTGGTTTGGTTTTGGATGGATTTATCATTGATCTTTCCGTCGGAAGATTCTGCATACGTGGGGCGGCCAGCCAGCGAGAAAAACAAGATAATGAAAGATACTTTGTAAAGCGCTTGGAGGCGATAGGGGAGAAACTTAATTTTTTTCATATATTTCTGTTTTCTGTTTATGAATTAAATGTTTTGTTTATAAAGACAGTTTTAAAGTGAGAAGTCCCTATGGCGGCTATTGATTATTTGTCGGAATATCATGATTATTTTCTGATTTATTAAAGAAATGGAAAGCAAAAAGCAATTTATATTGTTATTAGTGCGATGTCGGTCTGCTTTTGGCTGCCTATTTACAAATTTATTAAAAAAAGAATATGAGAAAGAATCTATTGTGTTTTGCAGCGCTGATAAGTGCTTTTTTGTTTGCTTCCTGTTCTGGAGGTAGTAAGTCTGTTTCTGCCACGACGGCAGATGTTGAAAATGCGGCTGAGGTAATTCAGTATTATAATACTTCGCTCAATGTTTTGAGCAATATGGTGAAAGAAAAAGATGTGAATGCAGTTTTGGGATATATGGAACAAAAGGGTAAGGTGCCCACAGTGCTCGCCATTGCTCCGCCTGCTGTTTCGGAAAAAGATACTTTCGCCTTGATGAATCCGGGCAGTTGCTTTAATGAGGCGACCCGGCAGAATTTGAAACAAAGTTATGTCGGGCTGTTCAATGCGCGGACGAAGTTTTATGCAAATTTTGACAGGTATCTGTCTTATCTGAAAGCAAAAGACTATTCTAAAGCCGATAAACTTTTGGATGTTAACTATCAGTTAAGTAAGGAGATGGCTGAATACAAACAGAATGTTTTTGATATTTTGAGCCCTTTCACCGAACAGGCAGAGCAGGTGGTTCTGGCAGATAATCCGTTGAAAGATCAGATAATGGCAGTTCGTAAAATGTCTTCTACAATGCAGAGTATAATCAATTTGTATGCTCGTAGGCCGGTTTTTGAAGGTGCTCGTATCGATTATAAATTAATTGAATTGAAAGATCAGTTAGAGGCTGCTAAGAAACTTCCGGCTATTACCGGAGATGAGAGTGCGATGAAATCTTATCAGGCTTTTCTGGATCAGGTTGAAATTTTTATCAGCAAAGTACAGAAAGTGAGCGAAAAAGCAGAGTATACCGATGCCGATTATGAGATGTTGACCAGTGCATACGAAACATCTGTCATCTAAATCCTGAAAAAAATGTATCTTTGTACCGGTTTTATACTTTTAATAGATTAAGATTATGAATAAAGTGATTATTAATTCGTATGCGGATTTTGAGAAACTGGTAGGTCAGCAGATTGGAGTTTCTGATTATTTGGAAGTCCCTCAGGACCGTATTAGTCTTTTTGCAGATGCAACGCTGGACCATCAATGGATTCATGTAGATACAGAACGTGCTAAGACGGACAGTCCTTATCACAGTACTATTGCGCATGGTTATCTTACCTTGTCTCTTCTCCCATATTTGTGGAGCCAGATTATCGAGGTGAATAATCTGAAAATGATGATTAATTATGGGATGGATAAGATGAAGTTTGGACAAGCGGTATTGGCTGGGCAGAGTGTTCGTTTGGTTGCAAGTCTTCATTCATTGACTAATCTCCGTGGTGTGGCTAAAGCCGAGATTAAATTTGCTATTGAAATTAAGGATCAACCCAAGAAAGCACTCGAGGGTATTGCCATATTTTTGTACTACTTCAATTAACGAAGTGTGGGTGAGTCTGTGAAGTAATATATCGAAACACCTTGTTTGCTTCTTCGTGATTGGAAAAAAGGGCAGTATCCATAATTTTGTGTAAATAGAAACGGGATTCAGTTATAAGTTCTCT
>OGPT01001954.1_pt1 | contig 17782 bp, 15 predicted proteins | sample 1552951 | NCBI WGS metagenome assembly OGPT01 (sample SAMEA2580224, study PRJEB22360) | human gut metagenome | biome: human gut; feature: human-associated habitat; material: faeces | place: Denmark | collected 2008/2010
TCAAAAACTTCCAGGTAAAGACAATATGCTCACCGGGAGCGGTAAACATATGGATCAGCATCGTCAGAATAACGATAATCCAGATAGGCTTCAAGGATTTAAAGACCAGCATCCACGGTACTCTTGAAATAAGAATCACCACAGCTGCAAAGGCGGTCAGGATACCATAGGCCAACGGCGTTACCGCAAAGAAAATAGCAATAATATAAATCAAGGTAGCCAACAGCTTAGTACGCGGATCAAGCTTATGGATAAAGGAGTTACCGGGGAAATATTGTCCTAAGGTTATATCTGTCAGCATTATTTCCACCCCTTTGCTTGCTTAATCGCCTTGACCAGGCTCATATCGTCCTTAATGTTCTCTTTCACTGCCAGGCCGTTTTTGCGCAGTAAATCCGCCAGCTTGTAAACCTGCGGCACATCTACGCCAACCTTGACCAGCTCATCGGCATGCTGCTTGAAAATATCAGCAGGAGTACCGTCGAACAGCACCTTGCCGGCGTTGATAACCAGCAGGCGGTCAGCATATTTTACTGCCTCCTCCATGCTGTGCGTTACCAAAACAATGGCAATACCGCGGCTCTTGTGCAGCGACATGATTTCCTTGAATACGGCATTGCGGCTGCGTGGGTCCAAGCCTGCGGAAGGCTCGTCCAAAACCAGATAATCCGGGTTCATCGCAACTACGCCGGCAATAGCTACACGGCGCATCTGGCCGCCGCTCAGCTGAAACGGAGAGCGCTGCGCAAAGGTATCATAATCCAGACCGACGAAGGCCATAGCCTCACGCACCTGCTTTTCTACCTCATCCTCGGCAAAGCCTTTATTGCGCGGGCCGAAGGCGATATCCTCAAAAACAGTTTCCGCAAACAGCTGATGCTCGGGATACTGAAATACCATGCCAACCTGCTGGCGTGCAGTCTTGGCCTCCGCACCCTTGGCAGTAATATCAATTCCATCAATGCTTGCGCTGCCCTTATCCGGCTTCAGCAAGCCGTTTAAATGCTGTACTAAGGTAGACTTGCCGCTGCCGGTGTGTCCTATAATGGCAACTATTTCGCCCTTGGAAATCTCCAACGACACATCATTGAGCGCCAGGCGTTCAAACGGCGTGCCCTTGGAATATGTATGATATATATTAGAAAGTTTTATTGACATAATGCCTGCGCCAGCTCCTCATCTGTAATAATATCCTGCGGCAGCTTTACACCGCTTTTGCGCAGCTCGCTGGCTACCTTCGCTGCCAGCGGAGCCTCCAGTCCCAAGGCCTCCAGCTCATCCACTCTGCTGAAAACCTCACGCGGAGTACCCATAAATCTGATATGACCTTTTTCCATAACAACTACGCGGTCAGCAGCCAGAGCCTCAACCATGTAATGCGTAATATAAACTATGGTCATCTTCTTTTCTTCATTGAGCTTACGTACAGTGCCCACGATTTCCTTGCGTCCCTGCGGGTCGAGCATCGCTGTAGGCTCGTCCAGCACAATGCATTCCAGCTGGAGCGCCAGAATACCTGCTATAGCCACACGCTGCTTCTGGCCGCCGCTCAAAAGATGCGGTGCATGCTTGGCATATTCCGTCATGCCTACAGTAGCTAATGAATCTGCTACACGCTGCGGTATTTCCGGTCCCGGTACGCCGATATTTTCCGGACCGAAGGCCACATCCTCTTCGACAATCGCAGCAACTATCTGGTTGTCGGGATTTTGGAACACCATGCCCACCTTTTGGCGGATATCCCACATTTTGCTTTCATCTTCAGTGTCCATGCCATCTACCAGCACAGTGCCGTCAGTCGGCAGCAGCAAAGCGTTCAAATGACGTGCCAGCGTAGATTTACCGCTGCCGTTAGCGCCGATAACGGCCACAAATTCGCCCTGCTTAATCTCCAGGCTTACGCCATCCAGTGCTCTTACCTCATTGCCATCAGCATCTGTATAGTAATGCTTCAAATTCTTTATACTAATCACAACAGTGCCTCCATCATAAATTCGTGTACTTACTAATTATATACGTGATAAAAAGATTAGTCAACCTTCTTTTATTGTAAGGTTAACCATGATGCTAAAAAAGTAAACCATAAACGCTCAGGTACGTTTACAACTTATTTTTATAAATCAAAACGTTCAATTTTAATGCCAGCAAAGCAACACGAGCTTTAGAAAACGAGAAAACAGCCTGCAGGGGATATTGCAGGCTGTTTCTCTTAGGAAAGCTGTTTATGATGAATTTGATGGGAAGGGTGTAGCAACTTCTTGCTACACTCATAGTATACTACATCGCTGTGACATAGCAAGGGCAAACTTTTGAAAAAAACGTGAATAAAAAACCTGCATGAAGTATTTCTATATTATAAGTTTATTCTTAATTATCTACAATTTGTGCTCCGAACGGCAGCAGTGCCAGCTTAGCCAGCTTAAAATGCTGCATACCGAAGGGAATGCCAATAATCGTGCAGCACAAAATCACAGCAAAAACAGCATGCGTAATTGCCAGCTCAATACCACCGAAAATCAGCCAAAAAATATTTAACAGCAATGAGGTTGTTTCGCCGCTCAAAACTACGTCCTTACCAAAGGGGAAGAAGCTCAAGCGTCCCAGCTTAAAGCACTGCAGTCCTACCGGAATACCGATAATCGTCAAACACCATAACAGACCTACCAGATACCAGATAATGCCTGCTAAAATACCGCCAAATAAAAACCAGATAATATTACCGATAATGCTCATTGCGCACTTCCTTTCATCTACCGACAAACCAACCAGCACACCGAAAAATATACACGTAGTTGGTTTCTGATACATTTGATTTAAAAGATTGTAAGCAATCTCTCTAAGGCTAGTTTAGCATACCGCTAACTTTTGTGCAAGCGCAAAGGCAAGCGGCACTGTGGGAACTCTGGGGAGAGTCTCACAGTGCCGCTGCACTATATTAAATTAAATGGGATAACTTAATGATTGGTTTCTTCGGCTAATTTTGCCGGAACCAGCTCAGATTCTTCTTTAAGATGCTGCTGATATGCCTTAGTTTCAGCAACAACTACGCTGGAAAGAGCAACCAGAGCAATCAGGTTAGGCAGAGCCATCAGACCGTTAACGATATCGGACATAACCCAGATTTCTTCCAGCTTCAGGAACGGGCCAACAGCTACAAGAATAATGAAACCGATGCGATACGGAAGAATTGCTTTAACACCCATCAGATATTCTACACAACGTTCGCCGTAGTAGTTCCAGCCAAGGATAGTAGTGAAGGCGAAGAGCACCAGGCCAACCAACAGTAACCAAGTACCAAAGGCAGGGAATGCAGAGCTGAAGGCTGCATTAGTCATGGCAGCACCGTTGAGATCGCCGTTCCAAACGCCGGTAACAATCAAGGACAAACCGGTCATGGTGCAGATGATGATAGTATCAATGAAGGTACCGGTCATGGAAACCAGACCTTGTTCAGCAGGCCAATGAGTTTTTGCTGCAGCTGCTACGATAGGAGCAGAGCCTAAGCCGGATTCGTTGGAGAATACGCCGCGGGCAACACCATTACGCATCGCCAGCATAACAGTTGCACCAAGGAAGCCGCCCTGTGCAGCAGTAGTAGTGAAGGCACTTTCAATAACCAGTGCGATAGCGCCAGGAACCTGATCCGCAAAGCTAACTAAAATGCCCAAGGTAGTAAAGAAGTAAATTACTGCCATACCGGGAACAACCTTAGAAGAAACATTAGAGATGGATTTCAGACCGCCGATGGTTACAGCAGCAACCAATACGGTAAGAGCAATACCGGTGTAGATAACCGGGATACCAACAGAGATTTTGGTAATCTCAACAATGGAGTTTACCTGAGCAAAGGTACCTACGCCGAAGTATGCGCACATAATACCGAAGACACAGAACATAATTGCCAATGGTTTATATTGCTTGCCGAGGCCGTTTTGGATGTAATACATCGGACCGCCGGAGATATTGCCGTTAGCGTCGACAGTACGATATTTTACAGCCAGCAGGCATTCTGCATATTTGGTTGCCATACCGAAGAAGGCAGCCAGCCACATCCAGAACAATGCACCGGGGCCACCGGCCTTAATTGCGGTAGCAACACCGACAATGTTACCGGTACCAACAGTTGCGGCAAGAGCTGTACACAGAGCTTTAAAGCTGTTTACATCACCGTGACCATCATTTTTGGCACAGAAGATCAGCTTTAATGCCTGCGGCAGCTTCAATACCTGCAGCAAGCCTAAACGAATAGTCAGCATAATGCCGGTACCTACAAGCAGCACCAGTAGCGGCGGACCCCAGACAAACGAATCAATTGCATTCAATGTTTCCAACATGATGATTTCCCCTCTCATTTTTTAAGTTCCCTAAGTAAATAAAAAAGCCAGAGTATATTATCTGATACTCCGGTTTGTCAGCGGCCCTGATAGCTATGCTATAATTGTTGTTTTGCTCCGTCCACTGGCCTGAGAGATAAGGATGTGTATACACACATCTTTGCACCTTCGGCGCCCATTCAAGGGACTCTCCAGAGTTGTGTCTGTACACGGTTCTTGCTTTTATAAGCACCTGAGAGTTTTTGCTCCTTCGGTAGGCATTGCCTTCTCCTATGTACTTCATCCACTCATTATTTACTTATGTATCTGATTATAACACATATTAAACAAAATTCAAGAGCTTACAGCAATGTATACACGCATACATGTAAAACTGTAAACTAAAGTATGTTTATTGATTTTTTTAATAACAAAACGGCGCTGTGGGAACTCTGGGGAGAGTCGCACAACGCCGCTTTGCTATATAAAGATGAAATACTAGGCTTACTTATTTATTCTTTTCTTCAGCCAGATGCTTCTGATAAGCCTTGGTTTCGGCAACAACTACACCGGACAAAGCAATCAGAGCAATTAAGTTAGGAATAGCCATCAGGCCATTAACAATATCCGCCAAAACCCAAATCTCTTCCAGCTTCAGGAAAGGACCGCAGGCAATCAGGCAGATGAAAATAATGCGGTACGGCAGAATTGCCTTTACGCCCATCAGATATTCTACACAACGTTCACCGTAGTAGTTCCAGCCAAGGATAGTGGTGAAAGCAAAGAGTACAAGGCCAACCAACAGCAGAATGCTGCCAAATGCAGGGAACGCCATGGTGAAGGCAGATTCAGTCATTGCAGCACCGTTCAAAGGTCCGCACCATACACCGCTGACAACCAGGGACAAGCCGGTCAGAGTACAAATGATGATAGTATCAATAAAGGTACCGGTCATAGAAATCAAGCCTTGCTCTGCAGCCCATTTGGTTTTAGCAGCAGCAGCTACGATAGGAGCAGAACCTAAGCCGGATTCGTTGGAGAATACGCCGCGGGCAACACCACTGCGCATTGCCAGCATAACGGTTGCACCAAGGAAACCGCCTTGAGCAGCAGTCGGAGTGAAAGCAGAATTCAGTACAGTTGCGATTGCAGCAGGAACCTGGTCTGCAAAAACAATCATGATACCGACAGTAGTCAGGAAGTACAGCAGAGCCATAGCCGGAACTACCTTTGCAGCAACAGTTGCGATGGATTTCAGACCGCCGATGGTTACAGCGGCAACAACAACAGTCAGAGCAATACCGGTGTAAACAACAGGAATACCTGCAGAAATCTGGGTAATTTCAACAATGGAGTTTACCTGAGCAAAGGTACCGATACCAAAGTATGCGCACAGAACACCGAATACAGCAAACATAACAGCCAGCGGTTTGTATTTTTTGCCAAGACCATTTTCAATGTAGTACATCGGGCCACCGGAAATATTGCCGTTGGCATCTACGGTACGATATTTTACAGCCAGCAGACATTCGGAATATTTGGTTGCCATACCGAAGAAGGCTGCCATCCACATCCAGAATAAAGCGCCTGGACCACCTGCCTTAATTGCGGTAGCAACACCAACAATGTTACCGGTACCAACAGTTGCAGCCAGTGCGGTACACAATGCTTTAAAGCTGTTTACGTCACCACTGCCATCGTTCTTGGCACTGAAGATCAAGCTCAAAGCCTGCGGCAACTTGAAAACCTGCAGCAGCTGCAGACGGAAGGTCAGCAGAATACCGGTACCAACCAAAAGTACCAGAAGCGGCGGCCCCCAGACAAACGCATCAATTTCATTCAAAATTTCCAACATGATTCAAACATCTCCCTTTTAGTTCCCATTAATTATTTATAAGCAAATAAAAAACCGGAGTATACAAAAAATACTCCGGTAAAAGTCAATGACATATGATAGGCAATAGCGCCATCACATAAGCTTTGCTCTGTCCACTGGCCTGAGAGATAAGGACGTTTCTGAATTTCAGAATACATCTTTGCACCTTCGGCGCCCATTTAAGGGACTCTCCAGAGTTGTGTCAGCATACGGTTCCTGCTTAAAATTAAGCACCTGAGAGTTTTGCTCCTTCGGTAGGCAGTGCCTTCTCCCATATACATCATCCACTCGTTATTTACTTATGTACGCTATTATAACACACTTTTTGAAGAACGCAAGCCTTTTTTTAAGATTTTTTTATGTATACACGAATACATAAGGGAGTGTAACTTTTGAAGCAATTCGTTAGCAGTTTTCACGTGCAAGACTGCGCTCGCTAAAAAGATAACATGGTAAAGCAATAAGCTGTGCCGCAACAGAAACAATGATGAAGGTATTCAATGAATAATCATAAACAGCTCCCAACAGCCAGCTGCCCAAAAACCAAGCTAAGCCAAAGAAAAATTCGAACGCACCGTAGCTGCCGGCACGATGCTCCTTGCTCGTCATCGTGGCAACCGCTGCCTTCATAATTGATTCCTGAGCGCCCATGCCTACACCCCACAAAGCAATACCCAGCATAATCATTCCCGGCGAAGTCGCGCCAAAAGCAAACACAGCAAAGAACGCGGAAATCGCAGTAGAAATAACCAATGCCTTCGTGCGCATTTTGTCAAACAGCCAGCCAAAGAAAAGCGCTGCCACCGCATCCACAAGCATCGCACCGGAATAAAGCAACGGCAAAATACTGTCATCAAAAAGCTTATTTTTTGCCAAATGCATAGTCACCAGCGGAAAATCTACAAAGCCGAAAGCAAAACAGCTGATACCTGCAAGATACAAATAAAAGCTTTTCTTGCCTACAAAGCTATTCTTTTTGTTCTCCTTAGCTTCCGGCTCAAAGGCTTCCGGATTCGGGAAACGGCTTTTAGCAAACAGTAAAAAAGCAATTGTACAGACTGCTGGCAAAGTCAGAAAAGCAAAGGCTGCATTATATACCTCGTATTCATCACCATTTTTATAAAGCATTATTACATAAAGCAGTAAAGGACCGATAAAAGCACCAAGCTGATCCAAGGCTTCCTGAATAGCAAAGCTTTTACCTACACCCTCCTGCGATGCCGCAAAAGACAGAATAGTGTTCTTGGCAGGCTTTTTTATAGCCTTGCCAATACGTTCAACAACAAGCAATATGCAGGCGGCAATCCAACCGTCCCTATGTACAAGTGCCAACGCCGGCACAGCAAAAACGTCTACAGCATAGCCTAAAATCATAAAGCCCCAATAGTTGTGCGTTTTATCAACTAAGCGGCCAAAAAGATAACGCAGGCCATAGCCTAAAAGCTCGCCTACGCCGGAGATAAAACCGATGGTAGAAGCACTTGCTCCTAAAATTAATAAATACGCTCCCTTAATACTTGTTGCCGCTTCATGCGTCATATCGCTGAACAAGCTGACGATACCAAGCAGAACGATAAACGCCATCGCGGAATTTTTATTGTGCATACTTACGCCTCCTGTCTAATTATCATTTTCTTATTATAGCATAATATCTTAAACTTAATTATTCTTTATCTTGCAGAATATCTGCAGATTATAAAAAGTGCCTGCAATAACACATTGCAAGCACTTATAAGCTACGTAGTAATATATCGGCTTAGCCTTTTTTTGCCATCAGCACAATCCAGCTTTTGTCAGCATCAATAACAGGAGCAACAGTAGCCAAATAACGATAACGCTCTCCGTTTGCTCCATGCATCCGCAAAAGGCGTGATGTATTCAGCTTCTTCGGCCAATCATCTTTATGACTCATCAGCTCCTGACCTTCCTCACCTGTTCCAAGCTGGTTTAAAATTACCTTCGAGCCATCTGCATTCACAAAGTATGCAAGCATCTTCCCGCTGCGGATAGCTGCTTCAGAACAAGGAGCCTCCTCGGACTCCACCCATTCCTCGCCCTCATGGTAAATTTGCGCTACAAGATTTTCCTTTTCATGTGCCAATATTTCCCACCAGATGAAGGTATAGGCAGCGGCCACAATAGCTAATATCAAAATACCGAAGATGGCAGCGTATAAACAGGTCATGCGCCTGCGCAGCTTTTCAAAAGGCTTATTCCACATAATAGCCCACGCCTCGCATTGTTTTAATCAGCTCCTCGCCGTTCAGCTCCATTATCTTTTTGCGCAGCAGACGAATATGCACATCAAGATTGTTGTCAGTCACATCGCTGTCAATGCCCCAGATACGATCCTGCAGAACCGCACGCGGCATAACCTGCCCACGGTTACGCAAAAGCAGCTCCAGCAGCTTGAATTCACGCGGTCGCAGTTCTACGCGCTGTTCGCCATAGGCCAGGCAATAGGTAGAGCTTTCCAGCGTGTATGAACCGTAACGCAGCTTTTCCGCACTGTACTGTCCCTGACGGCGGCCAAGAGCATTCAGACGCGCCACCATCTCCTCCAGCTCAAAGGCTTCATCATCCTCAAAGGCTGCAGACGAATCGAACATACTGTTTTGCTGCTCCATTGCTATTTCTGAAAAAACACCCATTGTAAAATCTCCTTTCGCAAAAAATGGCATGGAGCAGGCCGTTATGACCCTTTCCATGCCATTGTGTGTTGCTCACAGCACATATAAAAGTGTGCTGAAGCTGTCAAAACAGTAGCAGACCACGCCAGTATACTGCCTTGACCATTCCTTGATTTTGTCCTGCACCTCCTGCGCAGTCTTTTGATTGCTCATATTCCAGGGTGGAGGTACCGTTACGGTAAAGTAGCCATTCTCCAGACAACTTCTGACATCTACCGGAAGATTGGAACACTGCTCATACAGTGCTGTAATCTGGCTTTTCTTCTTTTCTGCAATACGCATCTGACCCCTATCCCTTCATTCCTGTTTTTGAGCAGGCTCCGGAAGTCTTTTACACAAGAATGGGGAGAAGCGTACCGGCGCAAAATCCCGGCAGTCATTCACATAGAAGTATGTGCGTTTGCCTTGGCAGTCCAGTTCCACCACATCAGATGGAGCCAACGGACGACCTCTGTAATCTTCCGGCAAATGCTCATTAAAGTCCAGGAACAGGCGCCCCAGCACTTCCATGTCATTCTGCCCCTTTGGGCAACAGACCTCTGCGCTCCATACCGTCTGATAGGCGGCGGCAGGCGGCTGTTCATATCCAGCCTTACGCAGTGCATCCAGTTGCTTGAACGCGAAAGGTACCGTCTGTGTCTCACCCAGGCAAAGCTGGTAAATGCAAAACCTCCGGAAAACTCTCTGGCTGTCCAGAATATCCTTCAGCGCCCGATTGCCCTGAGCAAGAAATATCTGATACTCTTCCTTTGTCAGCCCCAGATACTCTGTCAGGTCCAAATCTTTCTCCGCTCTGGTGTGCCAAAGCTCGACGCAGCCATCTATATAGGTAAAATCACACTTACCGCACAGATATTGCTGCTTAAAATTCATTCTCTGCACCTCCTTTTCCTTCTGTTCTTTCTCCCGAAGGGCAAGCTGCCAATCATCAAACCCTTTATAATTCGGATTCCAGGTCAGCCGACGACATGCCATTCCATTTTTTCGGGCCATCAGATAGATCTTAGATGCCCCGTTAGAGGTCATTTGGTTACTGTACTTATCCATATCATGAGCCTCAATGATCTCCTCAGTGCCATTCTGTGCCAACAGTGCAAACAGCGTATCCAACTGGCTGGTGTTGTTTGCACCGGCAATCGCCACAAAAGTCCGGTTTGTCAGGCAGTGTGAGATGTCTGCTTTCAGCAGTCCCTCAATGACATAGACCACCCGAGCAGATGGATTGCCGATAAAATGTACCGGGCTCCCGGATGTGACACCCATATTTTTGGACGAGGACGAAAACCAGATGTATTTGGCTCCTGACTTATCCGGTGGATCATCTTTTTGCTTGAGCGGACTATCCAAAAGTATCTGCAGGCCATGTATCATACCGTCGTATCCCACAGCCGGAATCAAAATCCCTGCGTTTTTTCGGTAGAAGTTCATGGTCCAGCGCCCGCTGTCATCCAGATAAAAGCCGGGCACCCCCTCCACCTTGCATCCCTGTTTCATCAGCCGCTCGGTAATGGAGCGGCAAAGGAATGGGGGTGGAGTACTCTTGAACCCAATCCGGTCGATCTGTTCATCCGACAGTCCCCGTTTTGGGGAGTGCAGATGGTTGCGGTGGGCAGGCTGAAGAGGCAGCATAGCGAGCAGCAGCGAAAGCGTTTGATGAATTTCCTGTCCGCTGGCCCGTTCTGCTTGCTGCACTGTTTTTAGTTCGCCCCTCCTCTCATATCCCGCAAGGTCGGTCTGAGTCCCCGAAACCGGGGACCCAGTGCCAGCCTGCTGGTTTCCTGCCATCTCATATCCAGAGTTCGGCCGTTCCCTGTGAAAATCGTTGCACAGGGCTTCTCCTATCTCCCAATACGCATCGGATGTAGTCGTATTGTTTAGCCGCGCATAAAGCGCAAGCATACCGCCATGCTCATCACAATAATTGCACCGCCAGACATTTTTGACGAAATTCACATTCATCTTGCCGCGGCGGTCACCACAAAACGGGCAATCCACATATACACTGTTTGCCTGTCGGCGTCTGATTCGTAGATGTAGAAGTTCCACTACATCCATAATACCGAACGGAAAATCTCCTGGATATGAGTCCATCTGTTCTCCCTCCCTTCTTGGCCCCATAGATGGGGCTGCTTATCATCCGGCTTTCTGTGCGGCCATACCATCGAGCATGATCTGCGCCGCAGCACGAACGATATTGTTGGTGCTCTTGTTGCCTGGGGTGAGGTAGAATTTCAGACTCACCGGACGCTCCTTGGCAACTGTTGCCATGGTCTTTCCTTTGCTCAGACCGCTATCCACCACCACATTCTGCGCTTCTTCAAAGGTCATTACCTTCAAGATGTCTTCTACCGGAGTGCTCTCCGTATAAGAAGGCGCCATAGGCTGATCGGGTGCTTCCTGTTGGACAACAGGCGCCACAGGCAGTTCTTCCGGTTCATCCGATTGGAATACGGGTGCGGCCGGCTGCTCAGACACATCATCCTGTTTTGGACTGCTATCCAATGTAACCTCGCGGCTCGGTACCGGCAGCTCCATATTGGGAGCATTCTCCTCTACCTTGCCGGCAGGCAGTGTATCCATATTCTCCTTCTCTTCTGCAGCCATCTGCTGGACAGTGGGCTGTACCGGAGAAACCGGGGACTGTTCATTCTGAACCGGCTTTGCCGCAGGTTTCTGAATAGGCGCCGGACGAGCAGGCGCATTACGGCGCTCTACGGCGTTCTGAGGCGTTCTCTCCAGCTGGGCATGAACTTCCCCACCAGATTGCCGCAGCGCCGCTCCAGGGGCTTCTACGGGCCTCTGCGCCGCATTTGGCATCGGTTGCCGGATAGGAGCCGTCCCGGAAAGCGGAATACTGCTTCCAAACACCTTGCCCGTACTGTCAACAGCAACATCGGCAAACTGCAGACCAAAACCGGCATCCGACAGCGCAGCACTCAATGCCTCATCCTGGGCAGCCTGCACATAATCGGTACCTTCTTCCGCACTGTGCTGCGAGATGTAACTGCTGATGGGCTCTGCATCACTGCGGTCCAGATAGACTCTGGCCTCCATAATCGCAAGCTGTTCCGTGATCCGCAGAGTAGTCAGTTTCATGCGGCCCTGGGGGTGGCGCAGACGGAACCACAGTTTCTGATAAGGCAATTCCAACTGCAGCATTTCCTCATTGGTCTTTCTGGACACCTTATGGCGCAGAAATTTGAGCGGGTCAAAGCCCGGCACCTTGTTCAGTTCTGCCACTGCCGGAATTGTTTTGTACATCATAGGCATCGGATTACTTTTTTCGTTCATGTTGGAAACTCCTTTCTGACATAAAAATAGGAGACGCCAAGTGCTATTTCTGCATCTGACCTCTCTTTTTTAACTTGCGTTCTTTAATTGTTCTTCCAACGCAGCCGGAATGGGGATACCGGCTTTCTTTGCGTAGGCTTTGAAATACATCTGAATACGCATACCCAGCAGCGTATTCCGCTTGCCGATCTCATTACGATGGATTGCCATAAACAATACCTGTTTCTGCCCAATCAGAACCACCCGCTTTTTGGCACGCGTGATTCCGGTGTAGAGCAGATTACGGTACATCATGATGGTGTGCGCTTTGAGCAGCGGCATAATGACTGTTTCATACTCAGAGCCCATAGCCTTGTGGATCGTAGTAGCATAAGCCAGATCCACATTGCTCAAATCATCTACGCCGTATTCCAGTGTTCTGCCAGCGCCAAAATCCATGCCGATTTTTTTACCCTGGTCAGTGTCCTTAATATACCGGATGAAGCCCAGATCTCCATTAGAGACCTTTTCTGTGTTCTTGGTCTGCATGATGCGGTCATTGACCCGGAATATCCTGGGGCCAAACTTGATTTCTTCCTCCGCAGAGCGGAATGGGTTGACCAATTCACGAATGGTTTCATTCAGCTGTTCCGACGACGCGGCGCCTTCTGAACGGAAAGGTGAAAGAATCTGCACATTCTCAATGCCACTCTCCTGTATCTCCAAACAATACCGTTCTGTAATCTTTTCAGCGGTGTCTTCCTGACTATCACCAGACACGAAAACAAAGTCCGGTCCATAAAACAGTTTGGTATTGCCCTCGTTGATAAATTTGGCGTTATAGGCAATCAGACTGTCCTTCGACTGACGGAAAATCTGATCCAGCACCGTTACCGGGACGATTTGGGTCTCGATGATCTCACGAAACACATTTCCGGCTCCTACGCTGGGAAGCTGATCTGGGTCGCCTACCAGTACGATTCTGGCATTTATCTTCATGCGTTCAAAAAATTTCTCAGCAAGCCACATATCCACCATGGAAAACTCATCCACAATGATTAAATCGGCCGACAGTGGCTCTGACTTTCTGTTCCGGCTACCCTCATCCTCTTCACTGGTCAGTCCCAGACCACTGTGTAATGTTCGGGCATCCTCAAAGCCGGTACTCTCCGACATCCTGCGGCTTGCCCGACCGGTAGGCGCCATAAGAGCAATTTTGCCATCAGGGTGCAGCCGCCGGTAAACCTCAAGTATCGTCCGCAGCACTGTTGTTTTACCAGTACCAGGAGAACCCGTAATCACTGACAAGCCATGCCTAAATGCTGCATAGACCGCAGCCTCCTGCTGTGCAGACAGGCGCAGCCCCATTTCAACCTTGACCTGTTCCAGCACCGGCGCAATATGCTCTACTGGCATCTGGGCGACCAGACGCTGGGCGATCCGGCGCGCCGTTTCGTCCTCTTGGGCAAACACTCTGGGAAGATAGATATTATCCTTCACGGAAACGATTGCTCCATTCAGGATCATTTCCTGCATCATATCCCTGACTTCCTGCTGATGCAGGCGAAGCTCCGGTACAGGTATCTTCTCATTGAGCAGTTTCAGCGCTGATTTCTCCAGTTCTTCAGAACTGATGTACAGATGGCCTCGTTTACTCTTGCCCTCATCCAGCGCACAAAAGACAGCCCCTTTGATACGCATAGGGTCATGGAGATTGCCCCCGCTCTTTTGTACGATTGCATCTACCCGCCGAAATCCAAAGCCGGAGATCTGGCAAAGCTCAAATGGGCTCTTTTCCAAAATCTCTACGCTGGTCGGGCCGAAATATTGATATATTTTCAATGCCGTCTTGGGAGTAATCTTAAACGGTGCCAGCAAGGTCATAATTCCTTGGAGCATACGGTTTTCTGCATAAGAAGCTTTGATGTCCTCCAATTTATTTTCCGTAATGCCCCGGATCTCCAACAGCCGCTCCGGCTGGTGTTCCAGAATATCCAGTGTGTCCACACCGAACCGCTCCACAATGTCTGCGGCAGTTTTGGGACCAATCCCTTTGATAAGCCCGGAGGCAAGGTAGCCCTCTACGCCGTTTTTTGTTCTGGGCACAATTTCACGCCACTGCTCCACCTGGAGTTGGACACCATACTTGCCCTTTGTCCATTCACCATCCAGTTCCAGCTCTACCGCATCTGTCCGTGGAATCTCATACCCCACAGCTGTAAAGCGGATCAAATGGTCTTTGTACCGCCTGTTTGACCTGGCCTCAGCTGGCACACTCTGGTCTGCGGTTTTTACACTGACGATACAAAACTTATTGGCAGGATTATAAAAAATCGTCCCGTCGTAGGTACCAATACAATTCATCCTTTTTCACCTCACTAAGCGGCCTCCATAATCGAGGCTCTAACACTGAACCGTCTGGATTCGGATACTGTAACAAACTGCTCGTAAATATCCGGATGCTCCAGTTTCAACCGAAGCAGGTTATCCTTGTCGATGATGGACTTGCGAACAGGGGTATAGGTAACCGTATAGTTCACTCCCTCCTGCTCACAGACTGCAGTGCAGCTGGTACCCATTTCCGCAATCAACAGCGCCTTCAGACGCTGAATATCCTTGTCGATTTCTTTGGAGTACACCTCTGCATTTTTCTTTTCATCCAGAAGACGCAAATACTGCATGAGTTTTGCAGTCATATCCAGGTCGAGTGCAACGGCCGGAGCATTTTTATCTGCCGGACCAAAGTGTTTGCGTGCGCTCTCAATAATCAAGGCCCCACTTTCTGTATAGGGCGGCGGCACATGGCGCTGCACATGGTTTTCCCAGAAATACTGCTCCAAAAAGACCATCTCAGCCTCATACTCGAAATCACGCTTGACCTCCCGGATAATAACTTCCTCCTCGTTGTTACCATACAGGCAGCAAAAGAAACATCGGTCAAGATCCGTTACTGCCATATAATGACGCCCCTGAGATTCATAGTAGACTGGAACAGTCTCCTTCCCATTCATCCACCAGTTATCTCTGGCATTATAGTTTGTGGTCTTGATCTCAAGGATCGCTGTGGTGCCATCCGGCAGTTCCACAAAGTAGTCCACATCAGCCAGCATCCAAGGATACTGTGGGTGCTGGAACATCTTTTTGATTTGGTAGACCCGATATCCGGTTTTCCGCTCGAATATCTTTGCTACCAGAGGCTCCAGCAAATGCCCCATTTCCATGGCAACCCAGTTGCCCTCATCATCTTCCACTGACGCTATGTTCAGTTTGTCGTAGTACAGATCCCTGGCTGTCCGGAATGGAGAAGTGCCAAAAATCGCCGATACATCGCTGCCGCCGATTCCACGGCGCCGGTAATCCAGCCAGTCTTCTTCTGAAAGATCTGCCGTTTCTACCAGCACCAGCGGTTCATACCGCTTTCGTTCAGCACTATTGCTGCCAGACATATCAAATCCCCCTTCGTGATCTTCGGGGCAAAATAACTGCCCTCGCCATTGGTGCAACATTTCGGGGCCGGAGCGAAGATACTGCCTGTCTCTTCATCTTCCAGTCCGTGGAGTGTGCCGGCTTGACCCGCCGACCATTCTGCTTTCTTTTCTGCTTCACATTCATGTACATGACCTGCCTTTCTCAGTTTTGATTTATCCTTAAAGCCCTTTCAGGCTTACAGGCAATAAAAAAGCGAGAATGACAGACGGCATAAAGCCTGGCGTCCATAGTTGCCTATGAACCGATGTCATTCTCGCAATGGTGGGTAAATCCCATAAAATAAAAAAAGCCAGCAATATACCGGCCTGAAAAGGCGCAGTGATACTACTGACACAAGTACAAAATTAACAGCGTGTGCAATGCAGTCATTACTCCGCAACACAAGCCCTAAAGCCTGTGTACCCTGACGGGCAACGCACAAAAATCAATTACATTGCAATTCTAACACAATATATAGTGCTTGTCAATTCAAATTTTCTATATATTGATTTTTGGATTTTCTTTAAATTTTCTTTCCTCTTTGCAGAAGTTCTTTCTTCCCCGCCTATTTATAGGATGTATCGGATCATTTGGTAATACCGGATGATCCCTACGCTCTTTTAGTACCTTGACAAGTTCATAACCTCTATGGGGAGTTATACAGGAATTCTGGACAGTGTGCGATGACCACAGAAGCGCGCCCATAATCGAAGTGCTGCACAGCAGCAGCCTGAAATACACGGCAGAACCGTTCTGGCGTAGGAAATGGCCCCATTAGAGTTCTTTTGTTATTTCAATACCTCCTGACCTCAAGACCGTTTTCATTGTTTTTGTTGAAAACCTTCTTCTACAAATCGTAAGGGATCATTGTAATCGAAAAAAGGAGGACGATTATGGAGAAAAGAAAACCGAATGACCTACCGCCGGAGCAGTGCTTGGCTGTTGATACCGATACCCTTTGCAAACTGTTGTGCTGTGGAAGACACACTGCGGTACAGATTGGGGATCTTGCCAATGCACGCATTACCATGAACACCCGTGTCCTATGGAGTGTCCAGCGTATCAAAGAATATCTTTATGATATTTCCGGCTAAATAACCATGCCAGTAAGGCGCACTACACTTTTATAATCAGGAGGTACCAGTAATGGCAAAAGTGAGAAAAGACAACAAAGGACGAAATCTTCGGCCCGGAGAAACACAACGGGCAGATGGCAGCTATATGTATGTCTACAAATTAGGCACTAAAAAGAAATATCTTTACGACTCCGATCTCGCAAGTCTTCGTGTCAAAGAAAAGCAGATCAACAAAGATAAGGATGATGGCATCCGTACTCAGGAAGCCATGAAGCTTACCCTGAATGATATGTTCAAGGTCTACATGAATAACAACATCAAACTGAAGCCCTCTACCAGAGCAAATTATCTTTACCTGTGGGACTTCTATGTGAAAGAAGAGCCTTTCGCTAACATGCCTCTGCCACAAATCCACAGAAGTGATATTCTCGCGTTTTATACCAAACTGCTGAAACACGGTTTTGCTATCAACTCACTGGAGAGCATCAACACCATTGTTCACCCTACGCTTGAAATGGCCGTGGACGACGATTACATCCGCAAAAATCCCAGCAAGGGCATTTACCGCAAGCTCAAGACGGATGGCAGCGCTCCAAAGCCTAAACGGCGGATCGCACTCACTAAAACGCAACAGCAGAATTTCCTGCGTTTTATTGCCAAGTCCCCTACATACAGCCATTGGCTCCCCATCATGACTGTGCTCCTTGGAACAGGAATGCGTGTAGCAGAATGTACCGGCATTACCAAAAGCGATATTAACTTGAGCGAAAACACAATCTCGGTCAACCACAACTTAATCTACCGGGTCATTGACGGAAAAGCCGGATTTCACATTACCACTCCCAAAACTGAGAGCGGTACACGAATTATCCCTATCCTCTATCCAGAGGTGGCCGAGCAGCTTCGCCTCCAGATTGAAACCATCGACGCATTGTATCCAGACGATCAACTGGTGTTAGGAGGAGTTCACGGTTTTGTTTTCCGCAACCGAACCGGCTCATTCATGAGCGCCCACAATATCAATCGGGCGATTGAGAGAATCAGCGTAACTTACAACATGGAGGAAATGGATCAGGCTGAACTGGAAGA
>OGPT01001962.1_pt1 | contig 17700 bp, 10 predicted proteins | sample 1552951 | NCBI WGS metagenome assembly OGPT01 (sample SAMEA2580224, study PRJEB22360) | human gut metagenome | biome: human gut; feature: human-associated habitat; material: faeces | place: Denmark | collected 2008/2010
TTGGTTATATCTGCAAATCTTACTATTTTTGTCCAAATGACAGGACATGAAAATCATTCATACAGCAGACTGGCATATCGGGCAGACCTTTTTCGGCTATGACCGTTTTCAGGAACATCAGTATTTTTTAGATTGGCTGACAGATCAAATTACCACACAACAAATCGATGTGCTTCTTATTTCAGGAGATATATTCGATGTAGCTAATCCTTCTGCTCAGGCACAACGTCAATTTTATCGGTTCCTACGCCGGGTAACAGAACAAAATCCGGGCTTACAAATCATCCTGATTGCAGGAAATCATGATTCTGCCAGTCGGCTCGAAACCCCGATTCCTTTACTCGAAGAAATGAACATACAAATTCGGGGTACAGTACGTAAAAGAGCAGACGGCACAATCGATACGGAGGAATTAATCATCGAACTGAAAGACAGATCGGGGAAACGGCAAGGTTGGTGTCTGGCGGTACCCTATCTCCGACAGGGAGACTATCCGGCAGTCGAGAGTGAAGGAGATCCTTATCAGGCAGGGGTTAAGGCCATGTACGACAAGCTGGTTGCCTGCGTCGAAGAACGCAGGCAAAAACAAGAAGCCATCATTGCTATGGGACACCTGCAAGCCGCAGGAAGTCAGATTTCCGAAGGTGATCAAAGTGAACGCCTGATCATCGGCGGACTCGAAGGGATTCCTTCCAGTGTCTTCCCTTCCCAAATCACTTACGGAGCTTTGGGCCATATCCACCGGGAACAGCAGATTGCCAACCGCAACGAGATACGCTATGCCGGCAGTCCGTTACCCATGTCTTTTGCAGAAGAAAATTACCGCCACGGAGTGATCTTACTGGAGATCGACAAAGGAATACTTCTAAATCAGACTAAAATTATTTTTAATCCTTTAGTCACTTTACTTCGTATCCCTAAACATCCGGCCCCCTTGGACGAAGTGTTGAATCGCCTCTCTCAGCTCCCGGAAGAGAGAGACGATCATCCGGCCCCTTTCCTCGAAGTCAGGGTACTACTCACCGAACCGGAACCTGCTTTGCGCAATAAAGTGGAGGAAGCCCTACGCACCAAACAGGTGCGTTTAACCCGGGTACTCCCCTTTTATCCGGATACAGTACAACTTACAAAAAACGAGAATACGCTCACCACCGAAGAATTACTGGATCCCTGGAAGCTGTTGAACCGAGTATACGAAAGGCGATATCAAAATCCTCTGCCCGAAGAATTGGCTCATTTATTCCGGGAAGTCATTGAAGAATCACAGCTGAAAATGGGAGAAAAACAATGAAAATATTACGTATACAAGGAAAAAATCTGGCATCTATTGCCGGAGAATTCGATATCGATTTTACGGCAGCTCCTCTGCGATCTGCCGGGATCTTCGCAATATGCGGTCCCACCGGTGCCGGAAAATCGACTATTCTGGATGCTATCTGTCTGGCCTTATTCAACAATATGCCCCGCACCACCGGTATTGAAGGTACTAAAATGCCGGATGTCGGACAAGAATTCATTCAACAGGGAGATCGTCGTCAAATACTCCGCAGAGGTACTGCCGAAGCGATGGCTGCTGTAGAATTTATTGCTGTAGACGGAAAAAGTTATCGCTCGGTATGGCGGGTATGGCGAGCCAATAATAAAATAAGCGGGAAACTTCAACCTGCAGAACTCCGGGTATACCCCCTTGGAGATCCGTCTCCTATCACTACAGGAATCAGTGAATCGGAGAATAAATTGATTCAACTCATCGGTCTGAATTATAATCAATTCACCCGTACCGTTTTATTGGCACAAAATGAATTTGCCCGATTCCTCAAAGCCCGGAAAGAAGAAAAGGCCGAAGTACTCGAAAAACTGACCGGTACTGAAATCTATTCTGTTATCTCGAATACGGTCTATTCCAAAACGACAGCTATCCGCAATGAATGGAAAGAACTCTCCGCCCGTATGGGGAATATTCGCCTGCTTACCCAGGAAGAAATCGAGACATTACAGCAACAATCGGCCAAACTCCTGAAACACGAAAAGGCTCTTCAACAAAAAAATGAAGAAATCCAACGTAAAATACGTTGGATAGAGCAATTAGAACAAATCAATCAATCTAAATCGGAAGCCCAGGCCACCCTTTCGGATGCCCAAAAAGTACAAGCCGAAGCACAAGCCCAGTCAGTCTGGTTACAGCAGATGGAAAGCATCGAAAGCAGCCGTCTTTTTTGGATTGAAAAAAATGAATGTACCACTCATTTAGTAAGCCAAACTGAATTATTACGACAAACAGAACAGGCGCTCTCCGATCTGAACGAAAAAGCCACGCAAACCCTTCAATCGGTGGAACGGCAAAAATCATTGGTAAACCAATATACAACCCAGTACAATAAGCTTAAACCGGAACTTTTAGAAGCCCGTCGTTTAGATATCGGAATTGTCAATGCCCGGCAGGTAGAACAAGAGAGCCGGAAAACTTTAACCGACCTGCAAGATAAAATCAAAGTGCATCAAAAAATTCAGGATAGCAGATACTCCCGTATTCTGCAACAGAGAGAATTAGACGATAAATTAAAAGAATGGTTCAGGAAAAACAGGCAACATGAACAAATGTGCCTGAACATAAAGCTGATCGAAAGTTTTCTGGATACAGCTTATACCCAAAGGTTGCAGGTTATAGAAAATCAATCTTTATATACCTCTACTCTACAACAACTAACAGTAAGCCGGCAACAGCTGGAACTTCAACGCCGTGAGATCGAAACATCCATACAACGTCACAATGACCTCCTGCAGTTGCGCCAGCAACAACAAATATCGGTCAACCGGTTTCCCATAAGCGAACTTCGCAATCGTAAAGAACAACTCCGCCTACAACGCGAAAGATTGCTTCAGGAAATTACCTTGACGGAAAAACTAGATAAGACCCGGCAAGAACTGAGAAAAAGGCAAGATAAACTGCAACAACAACAACAAAATTTACAAGCACTCAAAGTTCGCCTGACCGAATACAAAAAAGAAATCGAAATTGCAGAAATAAAATACACGACCATACGCCACACTTTGGAACAAGCCCGACTATCGGTTTCAGAAAATGTCGTTCGACTCCGGGCCCAACTGGAAGAAAATACCCCTTGCCCGGTATGTGGCAGCCAATCCCACCCTTATGCGGCACATCATCCCCTGGCCGACGGCTTGCTCGAAACACTCGAAAAAGAAGTCAGACAGCATGAAGCAGCATATAATCGGTTAAAAACCGAAAATGCGCGTCTTGAAGCCGAACACCGGTACCTCGGAGAAGTATTACCCGTATTACAAAATGAAAAATATGAATCGCAAGAAGAATGCGAAGAGATTCACCAGCAAATCAAGGAGCTTAATTCGGATAGGTCTGTTTCTAACGGACAAAATCGGATAAACCTAAGAGAACAGCTGAATATCAGCCAAAAAGAATTGGAAAGTATTCGTCTGAAAGAAAACGAATGGGAGCAACGGCAACATCAGTTAGAAACGCTCCAAAAAGAACTGGATAAAATACAAAACCAAAACAATGCCCTGCAAAAAACATTTCAGCAGACCCAGGAAAAGGTAGTCGGTCAAGCCACTGAACTATCTAAATTGCAAGAGATCATTGAAGGCCTGAAAGTCCAGCAAAATATTTCACTGGAAAAGGTCGCTCCTTTTATGCATGCACCTACCTGGCGACAACGCTGGGAAGATAACTACCCGGATCTCAAACAGGAACTGACCACAGCTGCTCAAAAATGGCAAACTAAAACGCTGCAATCGGCAGAAAATGAAAAACTATTGCTTCAATCGGTAGCTGAATACGAGGAGAATCAGAAAAACCTGGAATCCTTCCGCCAAAGCGAAACAGAAGCCGCCGAGGCTTTGAAAAAACGCTCTGAAGAGACTTTGTCTTTCATCCGGAAACGGGCCCGGCTTCTGCAAGGTCAAACGGTCGATGAAACCGAACGTTATTGGCAAGAGTTAACAGAAAGGGCGACTCAGGAACTGGAAACAGCCATCCGGCAGAAAGAACAGCTTTCAGGCCAATCGGAACAACTAAAAGGAAAAATCACCCAACTCCGTACCACCTGTGACCAATATCAAAAGCGCCTGGAAAAAGCCACCCGGCAATTAGGCGAATGGCTGGAAAAATACAATCGGACAGCCCCTGCTCAGCTAACCGAAGCCACTCTCATTTCACTATTGCAAGTGGCACCTGAAAAAATCCGGGAAGAACGGGAAAGACAAAATCACCTCCGGGATAAGGTAACGACTGCTTTGGCCACTCTACGGGAACGTGAAAAACAATTGGCCGATCATTTACAATCGCCCGGCCGCCCCGATCCACAATCGGAATCACTTTCCTCTTTACAGCGTCAATACACCGCATTACAAGAGGAATCCGAGCGTATCCTCCAACAAAAAACCGAAGTATTGGCAACTCTGCACACCCAGGAAGAAAACCAAAAACAAGCGGCCACCTTAAAGGATACCCTCGATGCGAAAACGAAATTATTAAACCAATGGAGCAAACTAGACGATCTAATCGGTTCACAGAGTGGCTATAAGTTTAAAGAGATCGCCCAAGGATATACGCTGGATATCCTGTTATCATACGCCAATATACAACTTCGGGAATTAACCTCCCGCTATCAGTTGCAGCGTATACCCGATGAGTTGGCCCTACAAGTCATCGATCACGATCTCTGCGATGAAGCCCGGTCGGTATTCTCTTTATCGGGAGGCGAATCCTTCCTCATCTCTCTGGCTTTAGCCTTGGGCTTATCTTCCTTTTCTTCACGGAATCATTTCGAAGAAAATCTCTTTATCGACGAAGGTTTCGGCACTTTAGACAGCGAAACCCTGCAAATTGTCATGGAAGCCCTGGAACGTCTCCGCTCACAAGGCCGGCAGGTGGGAATCATATCCCACGTACAGGAATTGACCGAACGTATTCCTGCCAAAATTTGTCTGGTAAAGACCGGCAACGGAAAGAGTAAAGTCGTTGTAGAATAAAGAAACCCCTATGCCGGATATACAATATTCGGCATTATTTTTTATCTTCGCGGGAGATAAGAAAAAATGGTCAGATATTTTATTGAATTAGCTTATAACGGCAGCCGATACCACGGCTGGCAAATCCAGCCGGGAGCATCGTCCGTGCAGGAAGAAATCAACCGGGCCCTCAGTACTTTGCTACGCCAGGACATATACGTCGTCGGCGCCGGTAGAACGGATACGGGTGTACACGCTTCATTTTTCGTCGCTCATTTCGATATCGAATGTGAACTTCCGGAGCCGCAACAGGTGGTCTATAAACTGAACGGATTACTGGATAAAGATATTGCAATCTACAAAATATACCGGGTACCTATGGATAAACATGCCCGTTTTTCGGCTATTTCCCGTACCTATAAATATTATATCGATAAAACAAAAGATCCGTTTACCTATCCATTTGCCTGGAAAGCTTATCCCCTGCCGGATATTCAGGCAATGAACGAAGCCTGCCGGGTGTTATTCGATTATACGGACTTTACCAGTTTTTCGAAACTTCATACCGACGTCAAAACCAATAATTGTATTATATATGAAGCTCAGTGGGAAGAGACCGATAAACAGCTGATTTTTACGGTAAAAGCCAACCGTTTTTTGCGGAATATGGTAAGAGCGATTGTCGGTACGTTGATTGACGTGGGAAGAGGTAAACTGACCCCAGAAGATGTTCGCAAAATTATAGAATCTAAAAACCGCTGTAATGCAGGTACTTCTGTTCCTGCACAGGCTCTATTTCTTTGTCATATTGAATATCCGGAATAAAAAGACATATAAAATGAAAAAGATCATCTTTTTATTTATAATAAGCAGTCTGATTTCTATTAAAGGAATAGGATTAACACTCTCTCCGGAGACCGAAGTCAGTATCCTGACTTGTGCTCCCGGCAACGAATTATACTCTCTTTTCGGTCATACGGCCATCCGGATCAACGATCCCCGACACCAAATCGACAGGGTGTACAATTATGGCACTTTCGACTTCTCTACTCCCCATTTTTATTTAAAATATGCACGAGGCCTGCTTCCTTATCAGCTGACTGTTCAGAAATTCTCCCATTTCATATACAATTATCAGCTGGAAGAACGTACGGTCTACGCTCAAACTATCCGGCTGGATTCGCTGGAAAAACAACGGGTTTTCGATCTGCTCGAAGAGAACCTGCTCCCGCAAAACCGCTATTATCTCTACAACTTTCTATTCGATAATTGTACCACCCGAAGCAGGGATATCTTATTAAAAAGTTTACCCGACAGTGTCGCCTGGAATATGCCGGACGTAAACAAAAATTTCTGGAATCTACTGGATGAATACTTGCAAGCTTCCCCTTGGGTACAATGGGGCATACATACGATCCTGGGGCAAAGGGGTAATCGTACGGCCACTACTTTTCAATATATGTTCTTGCCGGATTATCTGATGTATGGACTTAAAAATGCCCGATACGACGGACAATTGCTGGCCGAACCTGCCGAAGTTTTATATCAGGCTCCGGAAATGAACCTATCCAATTCCTGGTATGGGACTCCCCTTTTCGTTTTTGCTCTAGGATGCCTGCTACTGATCCTACTTTTACAATATGTTAAAAGCCGGTCATTATTGAATGTCATTTCCCTTATTTTTCTCCTTTTCACAGGAATTGTAGGGATTTTGATTGTATTCTTAGGAGGTTTTACAGCACACCCCATCACTGCTCCAAACTGGAATATCCTATGGGCCAATCCGCTCAATTTATTTGTAATCCCTTTTATTTTCAGGAAAGCGCTTCCTCTATTCATCAGAAAATATCTGAAATTCTATCTGGCTATCCTGGCTATAGCTATACCGGTCTGGGCCATTGCTCAGCCAGCCGTACCCATGGCTTCTATCTCTTTGATTATCCTGATGATCTATCTGTGTTTCAGACTAAGAAATGAAAAAAGATAAAAAATACCCGCAAAACTATTGCAGATTTATAGAAATGCCCTATATTTGCACTCACAAAACAGCACTGGTGGCATAGCTCAGTCGGTAGAGCAAAGGACTGAAAATCCTTGTGTCCCTGGTTCGATTCCAGGTGCTACCACATAAAAATAAAGTAGTTACGAAAGTAACTGCTTTTCTTTTTCCCCCTGTTTTGGAACGTTTTGGGGATCACCATTATAATGGAATGCATGTATGCTTTCAACCTCCGGATATCGTCAAAATAAAAGTTACACTCTCGTTTTTTGAGATTCACTCCACTTCTCCCGGATTTTGTATAACAGATACCTGTTCCTGCCCAAGAGTGGCTTAAGCGTATCGCTGTTTTTTTAAACTTCTGGCTGGCATTCTGAACCAAAGGTTTTTACAGCCATATTTCTCCTTCGAGAGTCTGCCAGCGATATTTTATCCGGATATCTTGCAAAGCTTCATGAACCTTCTGGGAAAAGATAATATAATTTGATGGTATTTATATTGTTTCTCCGAATGTTCACCATCAAGACGGTTGGCCGAAGCTAGGCGGAAGATGCTTACAAGATTTTAAAACGTATGCTTCTACTTATACTTCACTATCAATCAAATTAATACCCCATATTAAGCGAACAAGATTCAAAAAAAGGGAGTGAATAAAAAGTCAAAAATATCCCTCTGAGAATTGAATATTCGAAAGAAATCTCCATCAGGAGTACGAATAAAAAGAGGATGACTAAGACTTTTTAGTCATCCCCATCCTATACATTATTTCCCCAACGTTTTTAGAATCAACTTTTTGAGGGCTGGTTTATTTGGTGCAGGAGCATTGACGGAAACGATTCTGCCTTCGCGGTCGAAAATTAGAAACCGAGGAACTCCAACGATTCGATACTCTTTGGCAAAACCTTTGATCCAGCTGTTAATAAAAATCAAGTGGCCGGTAAGTTCTTCTGTTGCAATAATCTTTTTCCACCTATCCCATTCGACGAAGGTTCCGATGCAGACACTTAGAAATTCTATCTCTTCTCCTTCCAACTCTTTTTCCAACTGTTTGAAATAGGGTATCATCATTCGGCAAGGGGAGCACCAGGTGGCCCAAACATCTACGACAATGACTTTTCCGAATAGTTCAGAGAGGGCCAATGAACTGCTATCCGGTTGCATTCCTTTGAAATCAACAGCAGGAATACCCGGTTTTGACCAAGCCAACTGTTTTTCGGTTATTTCTAATCCGTTTTGATAGGATTTCCCGAAAAATGTCTTTCCCACACTATCTATCAGCTGTTGGTATTGTTCGTAATAACGAAAACGCCTGATTTCATTATACAAATAGTGTTGTTGAAATGTAGAGTCTATCAGGCAGGTTGATTTGTACTTGAATGCTTCTCGCAGTTCGATAGGATCTCCGTATTTGTACCACACGTATGTTCGTAACATCTCTCCGGCATAAGGAAGTTGTAACAATGCAGGTTGTTGCAATGTTTTTTCCGGTTGCATTTTTTGATAATAGTTGGATAATCTTATCGTATCGGAAAGATTTCCGGCATTTCGTTGCAGGTAAGCAAGGGCATAGAAATCGACATCAGCTTCCATTTTAGCCTTTAACAAAGAGTTGAAAGTGGCATTGCCGGTAGCCTTTTCCGGTTTGAGTTGTTGGCGAACTCGAAGCAAATCTTCCAATTCTTGTGTGAAAGTTGCCGGATCTGTGCTGTATCCACCTCCGAAACGTTCATATAGAAAAGCATGTTCCCGGACCAAAGTTGCGGCTTGTTCCCATTGGGACAATGCTTGATTTTCAGGAGTCTGTTCTCCTTCTAATATCATTCCATTCGTTTGAAAGCGAAGCCGAATCGTTTCGTTTCCTTTCAGATAGAACGGATGCATAACGCCCTGTTCTGTTCCCAATAAATAGAAACCTTCTTGAGGCAATGGAACATTTAAACGGAAACAGCCATTTGAATCGATTAGAGCAGAAGCAATAGGAATTAAACTACCCGCTTGACAACCGTATAGGTAGTACTCTTTCTGCCGGTTTATTCCATCTTTTCCTTCGATGGTCACAGAAGAAGCACTACAGGCCAATAATCCCATACAGGCTAGTAAATAAACTATGAGTTGTTTCGTGATCATATTTTGAATATTGTTGTAAGAAGTATTTTACTTAAACGTATCATTCATTTTAAGAACTGATAGAATCGTGCACTCCCGTTCCCCAAGAAAATTGTACCAATTTGATAAATAATGCTTTTTTTACTTTGCCTTCTCCAGTGTATACTTTCTCTGCCGGCTGAATATTTCCGGCTTGTATCGGATGCAAGTAGAGTTTGTATTGTCCGTTTTGGTGGGTAGCAATGACAACATAATCAAACCAGTCCGTATTACCACCATAAGGAGCAAATTTAACATACTCCATATAGGTGATAGTTTCTCCACTGCCAATGCCCAGATTCTGAGGAATCTCTTCAAAAGTATCTAGTTTACAAGCAAATATGTCATTACCTTTGGTATAATAAATGATATCGTTGTTTTCATTGAGTGTTCTAAAATCTGCATTCAATACTCCCTTATCGGAAGGAATCTTTACCATTTCTTTGATGGGATTGCTGTTTACTCGATTGATGAGGGTACCATCTATGTTTATCAAGTAATATTGGTTTCCATTTTTCATGATAGCATATGCCACGTCTCCTGGAGCATATATATTGGGAGATCTACTACCTATGAAAATTAATTCCATATTCATGTTGTTGGGTGAAATGCCCGAGTTATCTGTGTACATTAGAAGGGAAGTTCCTCTTGTTACGCTACAGAAAGAGGAAGAGATTTCATCATACAACAGCGGTTGTTTTGCCCCGACAGCATGGTATTGAGAAGACAACTGGTAATTGCCGTCCACTTTAATTGAAAATCGGGTGTAAGGGGCACTACTTTTCATCGCTGGGATGGTGTAGACGTGATTGTCAATCACAGCGTGAATATCACTAGGACCATTAAACAGGTGGGTTACTTTCCGATTTTGAGGGAATTCATAGAAGAAGTTGTCATAATCTCTGATTAATCTTCCACTATAATAGTCTAAAGCCACAATGTCCTGTTCGCTAGCGACAAAGACAGAACTAATCTTTACGTTAGTGTTCGTTGTTGAATCGAATTCGCTATAATAAAGAGTGAAAGCTAAAGATACCGGAGCTCCGGCCATCTGTTTACCGTTGATACTGGAGATAAAATCGGGCATGGTTTTGGTAGGAGTAATCAAATCCAAATCGGTGCCATTGCTATTTTCTTTTAGGACCCACCAAGCATCTGTGGTTTCTGTTCCCACGGTCAGGTTGTATCTCTCATAAGCATAAATACCTGTTGCTTTGTCCTTTGCACAGAAAAGCAAATTATAACTTCCGGTTCTTAAACTGATCTTGTAATCCAAGTCCTGTTCATAAGAGATAGTGTCTATGTTGTTGGAGCCACTGTTGAATGCGATAATACCCCAAAAACAGTCGTATTCCCGATTGGCCGGTGTAATTTGGGGTTTTAGTGAAATGGTTTCGCCAACAGTTCGGTTGTAGGCTTCTTGTATTCCCGAAACAGTGATTTCCAATTTGTCTGTATAGTCGTAATTGCCTTTATCTTCATAACAGGCGATTTCTAAACAGGCTATACACAAGGTAAATATAAAATGTAATATTCTCATAATTTGTCAATTAAAATAAATCATCTGATTAAACGTTGCTTGGAAAAGTAACCTCTGCACTATTGCTATCGTTCGGATCTTCTCGCAAAGGAGCTTTTCCACTGGCGATATTTACCAGGTCGTTATTGAAGGCATTCAATGCTTCCTGGAATTTTCCTCTCCAAAAAATCAGATTCGGTCGATCATTGGCCATCTGCTCCAACCACTCTTCGTCCACTTTGTCTTGCAATACCTTGATCATCAGTTCGTGTTTCGGTTTGCTGTAGGTGCCCAAATAGCTCTGTGCAGTGCTATATCGAGTCCAATTAACAGGTTGTTCCAATTGATCTGAAATATTTAACAGCATAATTAAATTTTTAGCTTGCCCCAATTCCAAATCGTTGGAAGCCACCAATTGTATTCGGAGACGAACTTTTTCTGTTTTCAAAGAGGTATTACGGAGAACTATGACAGGAACATATCCGGTAATCTCTCCTGCTTTGATTTTCAATAATGCTTTTGCTTCAGCATCATCAAAGGCGATATAATGTTTCCCGGCAACGGCAGAATTGCTCCATTCCGTAATGATAGAATCAGTCAAATAGCCTTGATCATCGTAATTGTAGGTAACATCATATCCCGGAATTTGCACAACTTCAATCTGACGATCGTGGTCAGCCGTTCTTCCGGAGATAGAGACAGGCAAATAAACGGTGTCTCGATTTTGAGTTCCCCAAATGAAAGAGTAGGTCATTTCGTAATTCCCCGCTTCTTTCGGGCTAAAACTGATACGTGTGACATCTTGAAACAAGAATCCTTTTTCTTCCTGGCATCCTGTAGATGCAATGCCCAAAAACAGTATAAATAAATATGTTACTTTTTTCATATGATATTCAATTTATTGGATGTAAAGACTTTCTGCTTTCGGTAAAGGCAATACATAGATTAATGCAGATCCGACGGTAGAGGTTCCGAAAATTTTGCTTCTACCCAAACGTTTGTAAGCATAGAAAGCTTGTCCTTCGCCGTAAAATTCCCGATTGTATTCTAAAATCAACGTTTCTGATAATTCTTCCGTGCTGCCAAAAGTTACCGGAGTAATATCGCGAGCAATACACACTTCTTTATATAAGTCGTTTGCATTTTGGATAGATCCACATTCCATCGCAATCAGATACATTTCAGCCAAGCGGAATAAAGGAATAGAGTTTTTAGCCCAAACCGGCATATTGGTAGCTTGGGTATATTTGGTCATATAGTAGTAATAGGTCCACCAATAATTGTCATATACCTCTTTCCACATTTTCCCACGACGAATGTCTGTGGTTTCCGAAGCCCAGAAATATTTTAGTGCCGTGCTATTGGTGTAGAATGTATTAGCAGCACTAATTTTAAAATCACTCAGATTGTACACGTTCAAATTGAAGATGTGTTCAGAAGAGAAGATTAAGTCTCCATTGGCACAATCCGTGGCAGAGCCCAAACGGAACATCACGTTGCCATTGGGATCTTTGGCATCAATTACTTTTTGGGCATATTTCAATGCTTCATTTTTGTTCCCTAACCACAACTGTACGCGAGCTTTTAAGGCACAAACAGCATAATAATTCATACGCATTTGACGGTCACACAAGAAATTATCGTCTTGAGCCACTTCCAATGTACTTAACTCTTTGATAGAAGCTGTAAGAATTGGGTCATTCCCTTCCAAACATCTTTCGGCTTCATCTAAATCAGCCAATAATTTGGTAGTAAAATCGTTATAGGAGACTAAACGATTAGGGACAATAGAGACTGTAGTGACGTAAGGAAGAATGGTTCCTTCGGGCAAATTAGTCGGTATGGGACCGAATAGGCGCAATACATCGAAGTGACAAAAAGCCCGGATAGCCAATGCCTCTCCTTTGATAATTTCGAAGTTATTGCCCTCGAACATCTCTTTTCGAGCATCGATGTTATTTAATAGGCCATTGACATCAGCAATTACTTTGTATAGATTTCCATAGAAACTATTGATTTTAGTTTCCACAACACTCTGTTCGTAATTATAAGCTTTTAAATATTTGCCTAAATCGTCAGTATTAGTCCAATGTTGTGCTAACATTTCTATGCTTCCGTAAGTCAGATCTTCTCCATACAGGTTATTCGACTTCATGCGGATGTATGCGCCAATCAAAACATTTCGGAATCCTACTTCTTTTTCAAACATTTCAGCCTCTTCTTTTTCAGCTTGTGGAGCAACCTCCAACCAATCGTTACATGCAGTGATACAACACAGCAGCAACATTATGAGTATGTAATTTATCTGTTTCATAGTATCAAATTTAGAATCGCATGGATAATGAAAAGGAGAAACGGCGAGAAAATGGATAAGACAATCCTCTTTCCTGTTTAATGGTCGACCAATAGAACAAATCGCTCAGGTCTCCGCTTAATGTCAAGGTCTGTATGCCTAAATGTTTCTGTAACCAAGGATTATTCAAAAACTCGTAGCTAATGTACAGGTTTTGACCAATTAAAGTGCGTTCATCCTGTACAAAACGAGTGGTTGCATAAGTACTAGATTCGTTATTCAATCCTTTAAATAGGGTCTGGTCACCCGTTTTTTGCCAACGGTCAGTAAATACCCTTTCGTCTACATTGTATCGTTTGTCTGCATTTTCCACTTTGGAAGCTAAAGTGGAGTTATACAATTGCCCTCCCAAACGATAGGCAAACGATAAGTTGATAGAAAGGTCACGCCAACGGAACATGGTACTGAAATTCCCCCGGTATTTCGGTTCACTAACTCCACAATATACCCGATCATTTGCATCCCAAGTATAAGATATCTCACCATTTTGTTTTAAGAACATTTCGCGTCCGGTGCTGGGATCTATACCCATGGAACGAACTGCATAAATGCTATTTTGGGATTCTCCTTCCCGAAGCACTTTATTCGGTAGGATTCCTCCTTCCAGCAACCGTTTAGAGTATTCCGATTTAAGAACATCCGATAGTTTAACGATCTTATCTTGGTTGTGTACCAACGAACCGGTCAAAGTCCAGATTAATCTTCTTTCGGTGTCCCGAATCAAAAATCCGGTGGCTTTCAATTCATATCCACGATTCTCCACCTTACCAATATTTTCTACGTAAGAGGTAAATCCGTTAGACAACGGTAACTCCAAAGAAGAAAGCAAATTAGAGGTTTTTTCCAAATAAAAATCTGCGATGAAATTCAAACAGTTATTGAATGTATTGATTTCAATTCCTAAATTGTATTTGTCAGTTTTTTGCCATTCCAAATTAGGATTGCCCAACGCTTTTTGATAAGCTCCCATCCATTGATAGTAGCGGTCGTTTAAATAGTAAGAGTAAGTGGAGATGGCTTGGTAGGCACTGAAATTTTGAGAACCAGTCTGTCCGTAAGAAGTTCTTAATTTCAGACGATCGATAAAATCAACCGATTTCATGAATTTTTCGTTATGAATGTTCCAACCAATACCGGCAGAGTAGAATGGTGCAAATTTTTTGTCTTTTCCGAATTGAGAAGAGCCATCTGTTCTGTAAGCAAAATCTACATAATAACGGTCATCGAAAGAGTAGTTTAAGTTTCCAACGATACCCATCCGTCGAGTGATGTTTTCAGAACCTGTTGGTTTGCCATTCTCTTGGTATTGTAAAGCAGCGGAGAGGAAATCCAATGTTTCTTCTACAAATCCTTCTACTACGAAGTTGTAGTTTCTATATTTTTTCTGAGTCAGATCAACATTCAAACCGATATAGAGCAGGTGTTTGTCGGCAAATATTTTGGAGTAATTCAAGGTCAAGGCAAAATCGTAATCGTAAGTTTTACTGGTACCGTAATTGTAGCGTCCTTTTCTAAAAATTCCACTATCGGTTTTATATTGTTCTGATTCAAAATCAGTATGTTGTGCCGGTTTAAAATCGTCCGATTCAGAACTTTGGGTGGAAATCCCGGCTCTTCCGCGAGCAATAAATCCTTCAAATGGTCTCCATTCAATGGAGAAGTTGTCGGTGATGTTGGTATATTGCTGTTGCTTTAACAAATGTAAAGTAGCGTTATATAGAGGATTCCTAGGCAAACTGCTTAATCCTCCCCAATAGTCGGTGTCATTATCGAACAATTTGACGATTTTTCCATTGTCATCATATGGTTTCCAGTAAGGATTTAATTGTGTATAATCGGAAAATGAACCGTAAGGAGAATCGTTGGATTTAGTAAGACCGATGGTCAACGCATTCTGGAAGATTAATTTTTCATGGTGATAGGTCAAAGTGATTCCTGCATTGAAATTGTTGCGGTCAGAATCTTTCATAACTCCAGCTACGTTATTGTATTGAATGGAAGCAGAGTAACGGAAACTTTTGTCTCCACCTTCCAAACGGAGGTTATGGCGATGACCTACGCCCGTTCTTAACGGTTTGGATAGCCAATAGGTGTTCACTCCCCTTTCTACATCGGCCAAGATGGATGTATATTTGGTTTTTAACAAATAGTCTCTAGAAGGAGAATAACTTTCATAATATCCCGAAAGTTGTTCCAATTCCAACTTGTCTTTGGCATTCAACAAACGGTATTCTGTCAAATCGGGGACTTCGATATTGACACTTCCATTATAAGTCAATGCCAATTTCCCCATTTCAGGCTCTTTGGTGGTGATAACTACAACTCCATTAGCTCCCCGAGATCCGTAAATGGCAGTGGAGGTACCGTCTTTTAATAATGTGATACTAGCAACTTCATTGGCGTCCAAGTCCATCATCCGTTCCAAAGTGATTTCAAAACCATCCAATACGATGAGTGGAAGATTAATACTGGTTTTGCTATTGTCTTGCAACTCTTCCAAATTGGGCAGACTGGCTGCTCCACGAATTTGGATGTCCGGCAGATAATTTGGGTTAGATCCCATTTCATTGTTACTTAGTATATTGAAAGAAGGGTCAATATTGCCAATTGTGGTCAATAGGTTTTTATTACCAAATGTTTTCAACTCTTTTTCAGTGATAGTACTTACTGCTCCAGTATAAGATTCTTTATTTTTTTTAAAGATACCCGTCACGACAACATCTTCCAGCTCATTTTTTGCCAGCTTCAATACAACAACAATTTCTGAAATTTCCTTGTTATTATCAATAACAATTTCTTTAGATTCCATTCCAACCATTGAAAACAGTAATACATATTTTCCGACTGGTATCGAAAAGATGAATCTCCCATCAATATCTGTTGCGGTACCAATGGATGTTCCTTTAATTAGAACGGAAACCCCTGGCAGGGATTCACCTTTTTCATCTCTCACCGTACCCTTAACCAAATGCTTTTCTTTTTCGGTCACCGCTTTGATTTCCGGATTTTCTTCCCGATCCTTGATAACCACCACATCTTTCCAGAAACTCCAGGTCAGATCGGTACCTTCCAACACTTCTTCCAAAGCTTTTTCCAACTCCAGGTCATGAATATTTACCTTCTTCGGGGTAACTTTTTTCAGTCTCTCCCCGTTATAAAAGAAACGCACCCCCGTTTGTCGTTTAAATTTTTTCAACACCTGATGCAATTCAGCATTTTCCATACTCAAGGAAACCCGTTTCTCTTGAGCCCGGGTGATTGCAAATGAAGAAAAATTCAAAACAACCAAAAAAATAAGACCCAATTTCATAATTCGTAATAACAAAGTAAAACTTATGGGGACACTTTGCCCACAGCCATCATTTTTTTTCATAGCTTTGTCTAAATTTTAGTGAATACTGAAGTTTATCCGAGAACATAGGTGTCAGCCGCCAAACCTTCACCTGTGTTCTCTCTTTATTCTATAATTATAGTTTTATCCTGAATATTAAAAACGACTTTCCCCCCCAATTCCATAAAATGAAGAAAATCATTGATATTTTCGTATCTTTCTATGTCTCCAGTAAAATGAAGATTTTTCATTTTTTCATTTTTATAGAAAACCGTAACATTATACCACTTGGATAATACTTGCATGATTTCTTCCAAAGTAGCGTCCTCGAAAATATACCTCCCATCCTTCCATCCGACATACATCTCAACATCTACTTCTTGAGGTGCGAGTTCTTCATAACCATTGTCTATCAACTGGTATCCCGGCAAAATAATCACAGCTTCATGTCGTTCCGATGCCTTGTAAACCACCTTACCTTCTACCAGAGTCGTTACCACCCGGGCTTCTCCCCGGTAATCTCTGATATTAAAGCCTGTACCTAATACCTGAACGTCACCCCTCGAAGTATGTACGGTAAAAGGATACTCCGGGTCTTTTTTTACGTCAAAATAAGCTTCTCCTTCCAAAAAAACTTCCCGCTGACTTTGCCCGAAAGCAACCGGATACTTCAGTTTGGAATCCGCATTCATCCATACTTTCGTTCCGTCGGATAAAACCAATCGATATTCTCCCCCGGCCGGAACTGTAAGTGTATTATAAACGACTTTTCCGGAATCGGCTTGTTTGCCCGAATAGGTAATTACTGTAGAATCCAGTTTTAAAAACATACCGTTTTCCTCACGTACATTCAGACCACGATTACCTACCTCCAACTCTTCTCCATTGGCCAGTGTGATCGTAGCCACGCTTTTCCCCGGATAAATAATTGGTTGTTTCAAAAGATGATCATGGGAGGTATTTTTATCATGAAATCTGACCATAAAACCGACAATCAATATCGCTGCCATTCCGGCAATTTTGTACCAGCCTCTTCTAGACATCCGTATTTTCGCTTTAGTCTGTTTCCGGACAGCTTTATTCAGAGTCTTACAAACCTGTTGTTTCATATCTTCTGCCCGAGTTATATTCACCAACATTTTTATTCTTTGAAAATCACGTACCCTTTCTCTGTAATAATCCTCGTGTTCAACCGAGCTTTGGAACCATTCGTCCAACGAGGCCTTCTCTCGGGAAGATGCAACACCGTTCAATACCCGCAGTATCCTTTCGTCAATATCAAAACCTATATCTTCCATAAATATCATTCAATACTTCGGTAAATTTTTACCGAAAAATTAAAAGTTAAACAATAGAACCGG
>OGPT01001971.1_pt1 | contig 17648 bp, 20 predicted proteins | sample 1552951 | NCBI WGS metagenome assembly OGPT01 (sample SAMEA2580224, study PRJEB22360) | human gut metagenome | biome: human gut; feature: human-associated habitat; material: faeces | place: Denmark | collected 2008/2010
ACTCTGGGGTGGCGTCATCCTTATTATCATAGGCACAAAGATATTGATAGAGCACTTATTCTTGAATTAAGAGTTGCAAACCGGAGAAGAAAAAATTTGATTCATTTATTTTAGTATCAGACATTATGGATAAGAAAGTACAACGGAACTTTTTATGGATTGCCTTACTCGTATTAGGTACTATCGGAATACTTGCGCGTCACAATCGCACGGCTCCTTATCAGACTGCCAGCGGACTGATTTTTGGAACCGTCTACAACATAACTTACCAGTACGACGGTGATTTAAAAGCAGAAATAGAAACCGAGCTCAAACGATTTGACGGTTCGCTGTCGCCATTCAATGACACAGCTACCATTACTCGTATCAACCGGAACGAAAATATTATTCCCGACACATTCTTTGTCAACGTATTCCGCCGCAGTATGGAAATATCCCAGGAGACCGAAGGAGCTTTTGACATCACAGTAGCCCCATTAGCCAATGCTTGGGGATTCGGATTCAAGAAAGGGGCATTTCCCGACTCCACCATGATAGACAGCCTATTGGATATTACAGGCTACACAAAAGTTTCATTATCCGCCGACGGAAAGGTAATCAAACAAGACCCTCGTATCATGCTTTCGTGCAGTGCCGTAGCCAAAGGGTATGCAGTAGATGTCGTTGCGCAGTTATTGGAGAAAAAAGGCATCAGGAATTTTATGGTAGATATAGGCGGAGAAGTAGTAGTTCGCGGAGAAAACCCGAAAAAAAGTTTATGGCGGATCGGTATCAACAAACCGATAGATGATTCGCTTGCCGTAAATCAGGAATTGCAAACGGTATTACAGGTCACCGATGTGGGTATAGCGACTTCAGGCAACTATCGAAACTATTATTATAAAGACGGCAAGAAATATGCCCATACCATCGACCCGCGTACAGGATATCCGGTACAGCATAACATTCTGTCGGCCACCGTAGTGGCCCGCGATTGTATGAGCGCAGATGCTTACGCCACCGCCTTCATGGTGATGGGATTGGAGGAAGCCGAACGTTTTGCCGACGCCCATCCCGACCTTGACGCATGTTTTATATATACTGATGAAAACGGAGAATTCCAGATGTTCTATACGAAAGGAATGGAAAAGTATATGACAGGAAAATAACAAATTAGCGGGTAAAACCCGCTAATTTGTTATTTATAGAAAACGAAATATACTGCCAAGACCAGGCATACGAATGCCGCAAAATGGTTCCAATGCAAAGATTCCCCTTTAAACAGCACAGTAGTAAATATCGTAAAGATAATAAGCGTTACCACTTCCTGAATAACCTTTAACTGCATTAATGAGAAAGGACCGCCGTTACCGATAAAACCGATACGATTTGCCGGAATTTGAAAAGCATACTCTGCCAGCGCTATCATCCATGAAAACAAGATAACGGCATAAAGCGGCCAATTAGAGATAACTTTCATTTCTTGCAGTTTCAAATGTCCGTACCAGGCAAATGTCATAAAGACATTGGATACAATTAAAAGTAAAATGGTATAAAAAGCTTTCATATAATAATTGAATATTTAGAAATTACTTATTAATGATCTATCCTATCTCTGTTCTTTTCGGCAACAATTCATCTTGTACATTACTCATGCTCCCCCATAAACTATACCGGGCTTCAGGATTCATCTCTTCCAACTGATGCAAAATACCTTTCATCGTGCTTCGGCTCGACTGCGATTCATAAGGACAGTTCTTCATTTGTTTCCGATAATCCCTTATCCTCGCCAATTCTATCAAGTCCGCTTCGTGTACAAGACACATCGGCCGTATAATCGTCATATCAAACTTCTTCATTACCAACCGCGGTGGCATTGAACTGAATGCCCCCTGATAAGTAATATTCATCAGCAGAGTCTCCAAAATATCATCCATATGATGTCCCAATGCGATTTTGTTGCATCCCTGCTCTTTAGCTACAGTAAATAAAGCCTTTCGCCGATTCCAAGAACATAAAAAACAAGGAGATTTACGAGTATCAGTACTCGCATCAAACTCTGTTTCATACAGAACAAAAGGTATGCCCCATGATTCTGCAAAATTTCTAAGATACTCCGCATCGCTCTGATAAGGAATATTCTTCATGACTACGTGCACGGCAACCACCGAAAACTTCGGTTTAAAAACCCGGGCGCGACGAGCCAACAGTTCAACCAACGCCAAAGAATCTTTCCCACCGGAAAGCCCGATGAGAATCCTGTCGCCGTCTTCAATCAGTCCGTATTCCACCACACCTTTACTGAACCGTTTTTCAATACGTCGCAATGTCTTTTCTTCCTCTGTAAACCGTGCCATAAAAATCAGTTAAAAGTCGGCTGCAAAAGTAACTGAAAAGAATCATTTAAAGAAGAATTAACATAATAGAATCACGGAAAACAGCTTTATTCCCGATTAATTTGTATTTTTGAACTCATTAAAAAGATTTTTAGTATGAAGAATAAATATATACTGCTTTTACTTTTTGTTTTTTGGGGAATACATGCTTCAGCGCAAACCCTTGCCCAGGCTAAAGCGCTCTATGAAAAAGGCCAATATGAACAAGCAAAGCCCGCTTTTAAGAAATTTGTGAAATCACAGCCCAATAACGGAAATTACAATTTGTGGTATGGAGTATGTTGTCTGAATACGGGAGAAGCGGAAGAAGCCATAAAGTATTTGGAAACAGCCGTAAAGCGCCGGGCTACCAGCGGGCAGTTTTTTTTGGCACAAGCTTATAATGCCACTTACCGATTTGAAAACGCCGTTAACACTTATGAAGATTATATTGCCGAACTGGCAAAAAGGAAACGTTCTACCACCGAAGCCGAAAAACTTCTGGAAAAGAGCAAAGCAAATCTTCGTCTGCTGAAAGGCGTAGAAGAAGTGTGCTTCATCGACAGTTTTGTTGTAGATAAGAAAGATTTTCTCGAAGCATATAAAATCAGTCCCGAATCCGGGAAATTGTTTATGTACGATGCCTACTTTGAGAATTCCAATGGTACAGGCGGTACCGTATACGAAACGGAGTTGGGAAATAAGATTTATTATAGCGAGTTACAGAAAGATAGTACGCTCAATATCCTGTCGCGCAACAAGATGATGGACGAATGGGGGAAAGGCAGTATGCTCCCCGGCAGTATCAACGAGTCCGTGAATGCCAGTTATCCATACGTATTGGCAGACGGCATCACGATCTATTACGCAGCAGACGGTCCTTCATCAATGGGCGGATACGATATTTTCGTAACACGCTACAACACGAATGCAGACACTTACTTAACTCCGGAGAACGTAGGCATGCCGTTCAACTCGCCTTACAACGATTATATGTACGTTATAGATGAGTTCAACAATCTCGGTTGGTTTGCATCTGACCGCTATCAGCCGGATGGTAAAGTCTGTGTATATGTATTCATTCCTGCCTCATCCAAACAGGTATACAACTACGAAAGCATGGATAAAAACAAGCTTATAAAGCTTGCCCAGCTCCATTCCATTAGAGATACTTGGACAGATGAAAGTTTGGTAACTGATGCAAGAAAACGCCTGCGGGAAATAATGCAGGAAAAGCCGGAAACAAAAAAACACCATGAATTCGAGTTCGTGATTGATGATCGGAATACTTATCATTATGCTGCCGATTTCCGCTCTCCGCAGGCAAAAGCGCAATTTAAAAAATATCTGCAACTGGAAGAAAGCTACAATCAGCAACTGGGTAAACTGGAAAATATGCGTACCCAATATTCACGTGTCAATCAAAACGAAAAAAATAAAATGGCTCCGGCCATACTTGATTTAGAAAAACGAGTACAACAGTTGGTAACCGAAATAGACCGTGCCGCTATCCAAGTACGGAAGTTAGAAAAGCAAATCATTAAATAGAACAGCCATGGACATATTCATCATCGCAGTTTTAATCGTTGCAGCAGTTATACTGTTCCTCGTAGAACTATTCATAATACCGGGTATCAGCATTGCCGGCTTTTTAGCGGGCGGTTGTATCATTTACGCCAATTACTATGCTTTTGCCAATTTAGGAACAACAGCAGGATTTATCACACTCGCCATATCCGCTATAACCTGCGTCGGTTCATTAGTGTGGTTCATGCGCTCCAAAACCCTGGATAAGATAGCCTTGAAAAAAAATATCACTTCAAAAGTAGACCGTAGTGCCGAAGAGAAGGTAAAAATAGGTGATACCGGTACTACCACTACCCGCCTTGCTCTCATCGGATATGCCGAGATAAACGGTGACATCGTAGAAGTAAAATCCACAGACGGTTTTCTGAATGAAAAAACTCCCGTTATAGTAAATCGCATTACAGACGGAGTAATACTTGTGGAGAAGAACAAATCGTAAATTACAAATCACTAATAAGTAATCATTAATAACTAAAATCATGGATCCAAGCACGATGTATCTCACCGCCTTTATTATCATAGGCGGTATCATTTTTCTGGTACTGTTTTTCCACTATGTACCATTCTTCCTATGGCTGTCTGCCAAAGTTTCAGGGGTTAACATATCACTGGTTCAACTATTCCTGATGCGTATTCGTAATGTACCGCCTTATATCATTGTGCCGGGCCTGATTGAAGCACATAAAGCCGGTTTGAGTAACATCACCCGCGATGAACTGGAAGCACACTATCTGGCCGGCGGACACGTCGAGAAAGTAGTGCATGCCTTAGTATCGGCTTCTAAGGCCAACATCGAATTACCTTTCCAAATGGCAACTGCCATCGACCTTGCCGGACGTGATGTGTTTGAAGCAGTTCAAATGTCAGTAAATCCAAAGGTTATTGACACCCCGCCTGTTACAGCTGTGGCAAAAGACGGTATCCAGCTGATTGCCAAAGCCCGCGTAACAGTACGTGCCAACATCCGTCAGCTGGTAGGTGGTGCCGGAGAAGATACTATTCTTGCTCGTGTAGGCGAAGGTATCGTATCATCCATCGGTTCTTCTGAAAACCATAAATCGGTTTTGGAAAATCCCGATTCCATTTCCAAGTTAGTGCTTCGTAAAGGATTGGATGCCGGTACGGCTTTTGAAATCCTGTCTATTGATATTGCCGACATCGACATAGGTAAGAATATCGGTGCTGCCTTACAGATAGACCAGGCTAATGCGGACAAAAATATCGCTCAAGCAAAAGCTGAAGAGCGTCGTGCTATGGCCGTTGCCAGTGAACAGGAAATGAAAGCAAAAGCACAAGAGGCGCGTGCTAAAGTTATCGAAGCCGAGGCTGAAGTACCTAAGGCTATGGCAGAAGCATTCCGTAGCGGTAATCTGGGTATAATGGATTATTACCGGATGAAAAACATTGAGGCCGACACTTCAATGCGCGAGAACATTGCCAAGCCGACAACCGGTACATCCAACCAGCCATTGAGCAAATAACCCGGTAAAGCTGCCGATATAAACGTCGGAACCGGTGAACAGAAATCGGTTACCGGCGTTTTCTCTTTATAAACGAACTTATAATACCCCGTAACATGAAAAAGTATTTTGCATCTTCCGAACTTATTATCAATGAAGACGGTTCCGTTTTTCATTTACACGTAAAGCCTGAATGGCTGGCAGATAAAGTAATCCTCGTAGGCGACCCCGGCCGGGTAGCATTGGTCGCTTCCCATTTTGAGACTAAAGAATGTGAAGTAGAAAGCCGCGAATTTAAGACGATTACAGGTACTTACAAAGGTAAACGTATCACTGTTGTTTCTACCGGTATCGGTTGTGATAACATTGATATTGTTATGAATGAGTTGGATGCCCTTGCCAACATCGACTTTCAGACGAGAGAGGAAAAGCCTCAGCTACGCCAATTGGAATTGGTTCGTATCGGTACGTGCGGCGGTCTGCAGCCTTACACTCCCGTAGGAACTTTTGTCTGCTCTGCCAAATCCATCGGTTTCGACGGCTTACTGAACTTCTATGCCGGACGTAATACTGTTTGTGATTTGCCTTTCGAACGTGCTTTCCTTAATCACATGGGATGGTCGGGAAATATGTGTGCTCCTGCTCCTTACGTAATTGATGCAGATACAGAATTGATAGATCGTATAGCCGAAGATGATATGGTACGAGGCGTCACTATTGCCGCCGGAGGATTCTTCGGCCCGCAAGGGCGGGAACTGCGTGTCCCCCTGGCAGACCCACATCAAAATGATAAAATTGAGAAATTCGAATACAACGGTTATAGGATTACTAATTTTGAAATGGAAAGTTCAGCATTAGCCGGTTTAAGCCGTTTAATGGGGCATAAAGCTATGACCGTTTGCATGGTAATTGCCAACCGCTTAATTAAAGAAGCCAATACCGGATATAAGAATACAATAGACCAGCTTATTCTTAAAGTACTCGAACGTATTTAAGTATCTTATAACAAAGTCTTAATCATTTCTATCAGATAGTACAATGAATAAGGCTTTGTTATATTTATTACATCCTGCATGATATGCCTGCTGTTGTTTTGCATGCGTGGGCGTCTTGTCACAGTAGCAGCAGGCATAGCTATGGAGGGCTATTATTTGTATACTATTTGTTGGGGATGGTTTCAGATTAGCCAATACTAAATCAGAGAGAAGCATAAAGATTATATTTACATTTCCTCGTTATTCTTTACCCATAGCTACTCACATTTTTTACAGCAAGACATCTATTTGTAATACTGCGATTTCTGATTCATCTGGTGCTAAGTTCTTCTACTCTACCATTACGTATTTCCTTCAAATAATCCTTCCCAATGTAATACGTCCTTTTTGAAGTATTTTTAATAGCATTAAACATTAAATTAAGAGAAACCACTATCTTTGCCAAATAAAATAAACTGGAAATAATGAACCAAGATACTATTTGCGCCATAGCGACCGCCCAAGGAGGGGCTATTGGATGTATTCGTGTTTCCGGACCGGAAGCTATTGAGATCACATCTCGCATTTTTATCCCCGCCGCTACCAATAAAAAATTAGAGAACGGCAAACCCTATACACTTACTTTTGGGCACATTTATGACGGTCCTGAAATTATAGATGAAGTACTTGTCAGTTTATTTCGCGCACCTCACTCCTATACCGGTGAAAATAGCACAGAAATCACTTGCCATGGTTCAGCCTATATTCTTCAAAAAGTATTACAACTACTTATCAAGAGCGGTTGTCGTATGGCCGCCCCGGGTGAGTATACTCAACGTGCGTTCCTAAATGGGAAAATGGACTTAAGTCAGGCTGAGGCAGTTGCCGATCTAATCGCCTCGTCTTCTGCAGCGACCCATCGTCTTGCCATGAGCCAAATGCGGGGCGGTTTCAGTAAAGAACTTACTGCTTTACGCGATCAATTGCTTCATTTTACCTCACTTATCGAATTGGAATTAGACTTTAGTGATCATGAGGAGCTGGAATTTGCCGACCGTTCCGAGCTTTGCCAACTAGCGAATAACATTGAAAAAGTCATAGCTCGTTTGGTAAATTCATTCAGTGTAGGTAATGCCATTAAAAACGGTGTTCCTGTAGCTATCGTTGGTGAAACGAATGCAGGAAAATCTACGTTACTCAATGTCTTGCTTAATGAAGAGAAAGCCATTGTCAGTGATATTCATGGTACTACACGAGATATCATCGAAGATACTGTTAATATAGGTGGAATCACTTTCAGATTTATTGATACGGCAGGTATCCGTGAAACCAACGATACGATTGAAAGTATCGGTATTGAACGTACCTTTCAAAAATTAGATCAAGCAGAAATCGTTCTTTGGATAATTGACGCTACGGATGCCCAAACTCAAATTACCCAATTAGCCGGTCAACTTCTTCCTCGTTGTGAAAGAAAGCAGCTTATCCTCGTTTACAACAAAGCCGATTTGGTGGATAATATACAAAATAGTATTCCTAATGATTTTCCTGACAATGTAAAATCAATCATCCTATCCGCAAAAAATAGAGAACATATTGAAGAACTTCAACAAATGTTGATAACATCTGCTCATCTTCCTACTGTTACTCAAAATGATGTTATAGTTACCAATGTTCGCCATTATGAAGCGTTAAACAATGCATTGGAATCTATCCACCGAGTGCAGAAAGGTTTGGCGAATAATATTTCTGGGGATTTCGTATCACAAGATATTCGGGAATGTATTTTCCATTTGAGTGATATTGCAGGAGAAGTAACGAATGATATGGTATTACAGAATATATTTCAGCATTTCTGCATCGGGAAATAAGGACTGAAAAACGATGAAAAACGCCAGCAAACAATAACAAATAAAAGTCTAATAATCAATATATTAAACAATGTTAGCAATCTACGCTAACATTGTTTATTTTCACGGTTTTGCATATTTTTGTACCCCGAAAGTACCTGTTGACTCATTAGAGTAATTTTTCACTAACAACATGTGCGAAGTACAAAAGGTATTTACACATCATTACACACCTTTACACACTATTTCGCAGCGAGTTTTGGAGAGTAAAATATGGGTAACAAGGTAAGAATTGAAAGAATCTGTGAATTTTGCGGGAAAACTTTCATAGCAAAGACCTGCAAGACACGTTTCTGTTGTAAGGCTTGTAACGACAAGTATTACAAGGAGTTAATTAGAAATGACCGCTATAATGCAGTCACAAAAGAAGTGAAAGAGGAAAAGAAGAAAAGAATCCGTCTGGCTGTAGATGAACTGGAAGTTATACAGGCGAGAGAATTTATCAGCCTGAAACAACTCGCCATTTATCTGGGGGTAAGCAGAAAAAGTATTTATACTTACATGCGGATTTATGAAATTCCATTTTACAAATTGGTAGTAGAATTATTGTTAAACGCAAAGAGGTTGAAACGGTTATGATGAATTTAAAAAGCGTAAAAACAATGCAAGAGAGACCTATTAAGTCTACAAAAACAATTACTGATTTCTACTCTGCAAAAGAGATAGAAGAAAAGTACCAGATTTCTTATAGCAGACTTTATGTGATTGCTAAAGAAAACAACATTCCTTCAGCCACTCTTTCAGGAAAGAGGCTGTTCAGTATGGAACATATTGACCGCTATTTCAGGAAGTTGGGATATAAGGAAGCTGAAGAAATAACAGAGTGGTACACAATCGAACAGATCCAGAAAATCTACAAGATGACGGTAAAGGCCGTACACAGCTTTACCTCAAGGTATAAAATTCCCAAGAAAAAAGAAAAGACCGGGAATACTACCTTGTATTCCAAGAAACATGTTGATGAAATCAAAAATGCCCGGATTGGAGAGGACGGATATATAACCGTCCCCGAAGCTTGTGCATTGTTCAATGTAGATCGTGACACTATCTACAACAGATGCAAATGGTACAACATTCCCAAGAAGACAAAGGGAAAGAATGTCATTATAAGCATTGAAGGACTCAGAAAGGTGTTTAGTACAGGAAACATTGCCATAAATAATGTTAATGAACCTGCCATAGCCGCACATGAGTAAACGGCAATCTATGACAAACAACGCTAATGTATCACCTATCAAATCCGAATTATCATGATTTCAAAAGTATATCTTACGAAAAAAGAAAATAAGTAAGGGAAGAGTTTCATTATATCTTGACTTCTACCCTCCTATTCTCATTCCTGGAACTAACAGAACAACACGCCGCTATTTTCTCAATGTACATCTTCCGGAAAAGCCCAAATCATTTGCGGAACGTGAACACGTAAAAAGTATTATGCAGAAGATGGAAATATTCCGTCTGAGAGTACTAGAGCAGATAATAAACGAGAAATTCGATTTTTACGATAAGATTGTTGAGAAAACAGATTTTCTTGATTATTTCAAAAATGAATCACTCAAGCACAATAAGAAGTGGATTTATGTGTATCAGCACTTTGCTGCCTTCACCAACAACAAATGTACTTTTGCAGATATCAATGTCGCTCTCTGCCAGAGATTCCGTTCCTATCTGCTGAATACGGCCAAGCTGAGAAACGACAGTAAAAAGCTGAAACAGAACTCGGCTGCGGGATATTTTTCCACATTCAGAGGAATGTTGAAAGAGGCCTATAAGAAACGAATGCTTAAAGAGAATATCAATGATTTTCTTGACAGGATTCCGGAAGAGGAAACAGAAATCAATTATCTGACAGAACATGAATTAGGACTGATCATAAATAATGAGTGCCCTATTCCGGTTTTGCGAAAGGCTATCATTTTCGCCTGTATAACAGGATTCAGAAGAAGTGACATACTTGCCTTGAAGTGGGAGGACATCAAGGAATTGCCCAAAGGTGGATGGTGTGTATTCAAACGTATGCAGAAAACAAAGAACATGGCAAACGTTCCTATCGGAGATGATCTCATGGAAGTCATCGGCCCACGTGGTGAAGGACTCGTATTTAACGGGTTGACCACATATATGCTGACCTATCCGATGAAAAGATGGTTCAACAGCATAGGTATAAAGAAAGACTTGCACTTCCATGTCGGACGTCATACATACGCTACCCTGTCACTGGCCCTCGGTACAGATATCATTACTATCAAGAATGTACTCGGACATAAACAGGAAAGTACGACAATGCGATATACCAAAGTCGTGAACCCATTAAAGGAACAAGCTGCAAAACGATTAAGCATTAATACAATCAGTCAAAACACAGAACAATATGAAAAAGGCAATTTCTAAAATCAATCCATTCCGATATGCAAAAAAGTTGCATATCGGTTATATCTGGCTAATAGCAGTACTTCTGCTATTAGTCGTTGGTGTTATCTGCTCAGGAGCAAAAGTGTATAAATACAGCCCCATACTCTCGGTCGTCTCCTACTCTTTGGCCGCTATCAGTCTTATAGCGATAATTATTATGATAGTGCGGAAAATCTCCGATATGAAGATTCAAAGTGAACTGGACAAATATATTCTTGTGCTGAATGAGCATAAGGATGATCAGGAATGGTTACATAAGGAACTTACCTATGTCAATCTGAGGATATATAACAAGACAAACGGACATTTATACCGGTGCAAGAAAAAACTGCTGGAAGAATACCAAAATGAGGCAAACAATGAAAGTGTAGCCGAAGAGCTGCTGGTACGACTTAAAGAACAGGAAAACCGCCATCAACAGCAGATCGAAAAGATAGAGGAACTTCTCGTAAATGACCAGAAACCATTACAGTATTATCTGGATGCAATAGAGAATAACGGCAATGATAATCCGTCCGATGACAAATCTACAAGATTATGCAAACTGTTTTCTTTTATTTATAATTATATCAGCACGGAATTGGACGATTGTCTCAAGTCCTATGAAATTGAATATTTTAAGAAGTATGCCTTTTCTCAAATTACAGGCATGCCAATAGAGGAAGATATACAATACCCGATTTCTGAAATCAACAGAATGTCAAAGACTGACTTGGGAGCTTTCATTCATAGCCTCTATATAATGTGCCACTATTGTAGAACAGACCTAAAGAAAACCGATTTCTTCAATGGGTGCCAGAAATTCATATCATCTTCTTTCTGCACTGCCAATGTATTATTCAAGAACAGTACAAGGCTGGCAACCAATTCCCGTATTGAGGCCATAAATATGAAAAAAAGCAATTTCTTCAGCGAATATCTGAAAGAAATCCAGTAGAAACAAATAAAATCCTTATTACTGAAGATTCCTGTAAAACTGTATTTAAAGTTTTATCGGAATCTTTTTTTATATCAGTCAGACACATATAAATCATAGTATAAACACGCAGAATTACAGCATATTACATTGTAGTTGTTAAAAGTTTGAGGAAAGCATGAGGACCGCATGAGGAATTCATGAGGAATTCATGAGGAATTCATGAGGACATGCTTTTTTATCCATCATTTGCCATTCTTTTGCAGAGAAATCAAACTTTTACAAATGATGAAAAACGAAAACAATGTTTTTGGCAAAGTTACACATGATAACTTGCCGCAGGCTGTAGAGCACCTCATAAAAATGATGGAGGAACAGGCTCAGAATTCTAAGAACAACATGTCGGTGGAAGATGATGAGATATCCATCGAGGAAGTAAGTTCTCTTATAAAGAAAAGCGTGAGTACCATTTACCGGTATACTTGTCAAAACAGTATTCCCCATTCTAAACAAGGTAATACACTCCATTTCTACCGGTCTGAGATACTCGAATGGATGAAAATGCACAAGAAGAAATGTATTAATGAACTCTCTGATGAAGCACATATTGAGTCATTCAGGGTATTAAACCGTGATTAACAGGTATGGGAGAAAGTAGAATAACTCCAAGTGGTATAATAAATGATGCTGTCAGCATGATAGGCAAAATGAACGACTCTTCATTTCCTATTGATGTTTTCCCAAATAAAATAAGAAACATCATTCTGAATATGTATGAATACCTGGCATTTCCTATCGACTACACTGCGTGCAGCATGATGACAGCCATTTCCACTTGTATAGGCAATACACATATCCTTCATTTCAAAACGGGATGGGATATAAAGTGTATTATATATATGGCTCTCGTCGGAAGGCCGGGTGCCAACAAAAGCCATCCTCTGAAAACAGCCTTCGAACCTCTGTTCAGATTTGATAAGGAGCAGAAGGAAATATATAACGAAGAGTACAGAAAGTATGAATCAATAATGAGCTTGAGTAAAAAGGAACGTCTGGAACAGGGATTTGATATGTTTCCCAAGGAACCTGTGCGCACCAGATTTCTGGTTTCTGATATCACACAGGAAGCTATGGCAAAGTCAATATCAGAGAATCCGCGCGGCATTTGCCTTTACATGGATGAACTGCAAGGGTGGATCAATAATTTCACACGCTACAACAAAGGCTCGGAAGAACAGTTCTACATATCACTGTTCAATGGGTACATGTATATTTCCGACCGCAAAATGAATACCAACAATATCATGATTGACTCTCCGTTTTCCAATGTGATAGGTACAATTCAGCCGGAAATACTTATCGATACATTCAAAGGAAGTAAAAGCAATAATGGTTTCCTTGACCGTATTCTTTTTGCCATACCTGAAATTCAGGATAAGCTATACTGGAAAGATGATGATATTGACATGAGCCATTTCAATGAATGGAACACGATCATGCAATCATTCATCAGTATGAAAATAGAACATGATGAGTACGGAAACATAAATCCTACAAGACTGGAATATGAACCTGGAGCCAGACGAAAGGTTATGGAATGGCAGCATCAATGGGCAGATATGTTGAACATGGAGGAATCGGATAAAAGACGCAGTATATACAGCAAATTTGAGACTTACATTCATAGATTCTGCCTGATTATACAACTGTGCAAATGGGTATGTAATGAAGGTGACAAAAACTGCATTGATCTTGACAGTGTACTGAAATCCATACGTCTGGTGTCCTATTTTAAAAATACCGCCCTGCAGATATGCTCCATGATTGAAGGTGTGATGCTCACTCCCAAACAGACAGAACTGTTGGAAAAGCTGCCGGATAAGTTTACACGTTCTGAAGGATTGGAAGTAGCCGTCTCCATGAACTGGAGTACCAGCACGTATGACCGTTTCCTGAAAAAAGCAACAGGAACTTACCTTTATCACGAATATGGAAATTATAAAAAAGCACAATGACAAAGTGATAAAGTGACAAACTAAGGCTGACTTTATCACTTTGTCACTTTGTCAATCACTAAAAACAGAAAATTATGGAAAACTTCAGATTTATATTGGAGCCGTATAACAGGCACCAGAGAAACAGATACACCTGCCCCTCGTGCGGAAAGCATCGTGAGTTCACCCGTTATATTGATACCCAAGGGGCTATCTTCTTTCCCGAATATGTAGGAAAATGCAACAGAATCAATAATTGTGGTTATCATTATACCCCAGCAATGTATTTTGATGAACATCCGGAATGTAAAGAATACAATAAATCATTCCCTGTTGTAAAAGATAAGAAACCTGTTGTATGTCATCCAAAACTTCCTCCTGTACGCCGGCTTACCGACACATCTTTTATACCAGATGAAATTATGCAGCAGACAATGAAATGCTATGAACAGAATAACCTGTTTCTGTATCTTGCCAATCATCTGGGTTATGAGTCAGCACTACGTCTGATGAAGACTTACCATGTAGGTACCGCCAGGAAATGGAAAAATGCTACGGTATTCTGGCAAACAGACATATCCGGAAAAATAAGAACCGGGAAAATCATGCAGTACAATGCAGAGACAGGAAAACGTATAAAAGAACCTTATGCACATGTTTCATGGGTACATACAGAGCTTGATATACCAGAATTCCACTTACAACAATGCTACTTTGGAGAACATCTCTTATACAACAGCAGGAAACCCGTTGCCATAGTGGAAAGCGAAAAGACTGCTATCATTGCTTCATTCTATATACCGGAATATATCTGGCTTGCAACGGGAGGTAAAAACGGATGCTTCAACGAGCAGAATTTTGGCGTACTCAAAGGCCGGAATATTGTTCTGTTCCCTGATATCGGAATGACACAGGAATGGAAAGAAAAGTGTATGCAGATGAGAAAAAGAAACATCCGTACCGAGATTTCCGAGTATCTTGAAGTAAATGCAAATGAGGTTGAAAGGGTGAACGGATATGACATTGCCGACTACCTTATAAAGGTAAAATCAGGTGAAGCCGTTCTCCAATCCATGACAAGAAAGAATCCTGCCCTAAAACTTTTGATCGAGACTTTCGACCTGGAGCTGTCAGGTTTCGGTACTCAATAAAACTACGTTACCCATATCCAACAATATTCAGGAAAAAACGGAATGACAAAAGGAATGTAGTTTTTTCGGTTGGCAAGTTTATGTTTTGGTAATACCAAAACCTCTGAATCCATCCGGGAAGTACCTAACAGAAATCAATTATAAACCGAAAAAAATAATCAACAGAATGGAACATAAAAGCGACAACAAAAATAAGGCTATCGGTGGCAGACCTCCACTGGACAAAATGGAAAAACGTACAGAGATATTATCATTCAAATGTACCGTATTGGAGAGGCATATCATAAATGGTAAAGCCATGACAGCCGGTGTTACATTAGGTGAGTATATAAGAAATACGGCCATAAACGGAAATATAACAGCACGCCTTACACCTGAAGATGTAAAACTGATAAGGAGTCTTTCAGGCATGGCAAACAACCTAAACCAGCTTGCTAAAAATGCAAATACTTTCGGATATGCAGCAGTGTCAGAATCCGTATCAGAACTGGCTGATGAAATAGACAAAATCATTAAACTGATAAAGGCATGATGGGAAAGATTATGAAAAGGAATGACTTCGGTAAGATTGTAAATTATACGATGAAAGGCAACAATAAATCCAAGCTGCTTGCTATCGAAGGTGTACGTTCAGACAGCAAACAACATATAGCTGAAAGTTTCAGTTGTCAGGCAGGTTTAAATACAAGGATCAGAACTCCGGTCTATCATATATCATTGAGCTTTTCAAAGCAAGACTCCGGGAAACTGACTGACGACCTTATGGTAAAGATTGCCGGAGAATATATGGAAAAGATGAATATCAAAAACACACAATATATTGTTGTAAGGCATTACGACAGAGAACATCCTCATATACATCTTGTAATAAACCGTGTGGACAATGACGGTAAAACCATAAGCGACAGCAATGACCGCATAAGAAACAACAGAGTATGCAGGGAACTGACAATAAAATATGGCTTGTATATGCCGAAGGGTAAAGAGAATGTCAAGTATGACAGTCTTCGTGGCAAAGACAAACATAAGTATGAAATGATGTTTGCCATACGCAAGGCTTTGGAGAAAAGCAATAATTGGAACGAGTTTCAAAAGAAGCTGAGCAGAGACAAAATTCATTTTACCATAAGAACAGACAGCAAAGGTAAGCCATGTGGTATAGTCTTTTCACGTGGCGAATATACATTCAGTGGTTCCAGGATAGATCGTAGTCTGAGTTATTTTAAAATAGATAATACGCTAAACAAATTTGAAAATGGTCTGGATACATCGGACTGCTTAGGAAATACCCAGCAAGACAAAATCCTGGAACAAGAAAAGGATACAGTCACACCAACAGAACATGAGGAAATATATGAAAATGACGTTCCCCCTCTTACTGGCAATTCTATCATAAATGCTGTTGCAGATTTACTCCTTCAGCCTAATGCGGTAATATCTTCAGGAGGTGGTGGAGGAAACAGTAACCAGTTGGATGATGATGAAAGAAAAAGGAAAAATCGTGAACATATTAGAAGTAGAAGAAGATGATCAAAAAAGAAATTGAAGGAGCCGCTCTCCTATCCATATACAATGAGCTTAAAGATGAAATAAAAGCCATACGGACAGACATTCAGCATTTGAATATTAAACAGCCCCAGCAATCAGAGAACAATAAGGAATTGAATTCCATGTTGAAGGAAACGATTATCAATGCTGTAAACGACACTATAAATGCCCACATAAACAGTAGAGAAAACTATGCTGATGAAGTCAGTAGAAGATGTAAGAATACTATTGATTTTGCAATTGAAAGGGAAACCAAACTGGTTAATAATGTACTATTGCCCAAACTCTCCCCTATTATTCAAATCGATAAGAAGATAGATGCCATAAATGCAAGACTTAGCGGAATCGAAAATGCCATACAGAAGATACCCAAAGATAATATAGGTAGTACCAACAATCATAGATTTCTCTGTATAATGTTGATTATTATTACTTGTATATTTTGGGTATTAGGAAATTTTCTTTACATGGATTTATATCAAAGGTATAATGAGTTAAAGGAAAGGCATGAAATGGTAATGAAAAATATAAGTCGCGATAAATAATAAAAATATGAAATAAAAACGTTTTTTATTATTCAAATAAGCAACGATATAATGTTTTATACGATATACTTTAATATTTTCTTTTTTTATAGCAATGCTGTTAAATACAAATGTAAAAGGAAAAGGATTTTTCAGAACAATCTTTTATCTTCCAACTGTAGTTCCGATCGTAGCAATGGCAGCGATCTGGATGTGGATTTTCAATCCGGACATGGGATTGGCAAACAATATTTTAAAGGCAATGCATTTACCGGTAAGCACATGGCTTTCAGGTGAAAGTTCAGTTATTCCCACACTGGTTTTTATTAATCTGTGGACTACCGGATCTACAATGGTAATTTTCCTTGCCGGAATGCAGGATGTACCGAGACAGCTTCTGGAAGCAGTTGAGATTGATGGAGGCGGATTCTGGGCAAAGCTGCTTCATGTTACGATTCCTATGATGACTCCTACAATTTTTTATAATGTGGTAATGGGAATCATCAATGGATTCCAGATATTTACCCAGTCTTATGTTATGACACAGGGTGGACCAAACAATTCCAGTTTGTTCTATGTATACTATCTGTACAGAGAAGCATTTGAGTTTGGAAGAATGGGAAATGCCTGTGCAGTTGCCTGGGTATTGTTTCTGATCATTATGGTGCTGACTGCAGTCATATTTAAGTTTTCCAACCGTTGGGTTTATTATGGAGGAGAATGAATATGAAGAATACAAAGATTTAAAAACCAATGAAATTGCTGCACTTGTTCAAAGTCGTATTCAAACTTGTATGGATGGAGTTTTAAAATAATGT
>OGPT01001976.1_pt1 | contig 17606 bp, 16 predicted proteins | sample 1552951 | NCBI WGS metagenome assembly OGPT01 (sample SAMEA2580224, study PRJEB22360) | human gut metagenome | biome: human gut; feature: human-associated habitat; material: faeces | place: Denmark | collected 2008/2010
GTCCTATGGTATAGCAAGCAGGGACTTTGTGTGCCACAAAAGTCCCAATCACAGCCGAAATCGGCTGACTCTTTGGGGGCGCAGCCCCCAATCCCCCGAAAGGAGAGATGTGCATGGGGAAAGATGTTCGTATCGCCGTCCGCGTGACGGCAAAAGAGAAAGAGAAAATTCAAGCAAAAGCCCGAAAATGCGGGCTGAGTACAAGCGAATATGTGAAGCAAAGAGCGTTGGGGTACGAGCCGAGAGCGGTTCCGCCTGACGCTCTTTTTGCTTGCCTTGAAAAGCTGGGCGAGCTTGCGGATAAAGCCAGTTCACCGGAGCTGGACAAAGAAATCTGCACGGCGCTGAAACAGATCACAGCAGAATTCCTGCTGCCGGGAAAGGGGTGATGCGGTATGGCGGTGACAGGCTTTTGGCCTGTGTTCAAGAACCTGAAAGCAACACTGGATTACGCCGACAATCCCGACAAGACCACCGCCCCGGAATATCTCGACGAGGATTTGTGCGCCGCTCTGCGCTACGCAGAGAACGACGATAAGACCGACCGCAAGATGTTTGTGGGCGGCATCAACTGCTCGGCGCAGAACGCCTACGCTGAGATGATCGCCGTGCAGCGGCGATTCGGTCTGCGTGGAAAAGTTGTCGGCTACCACGGCATTCAGAGCTTTCGTGAAGGCGAGGTCACGCCGGAGCAAGCATTCGCCATCGGCAAAGAAACCGCGCGGCAAATGTGGGGCGACCGGTATCAAGTACTCGTTACTGTCCATCTGAACACCGACAATGTGCATTGCCACTTTGTGGTGAACCCCGTGTCCTTCAAGGACGGCGCAAAATTCAAAAACAAAATCGGTGACCACAAGGAGCTGCGTAAAATCTCCGATGAGATCTGCCGGGAGCACGAGCTGTCTGTGCTGGAAAACAGCGATTTCTACTCCAAGGGCAAGAAGAAAGAGTACTGGGTCCACAAGACCGCCAAGAAAACCCACCGGGACTATCTGCGGGAGGATGTGGAATACTGCCTGTCCTTTGCGACCAACCCAAGAGAATTTGAAAGCCAGCTTTATGCGCTTGGATACACCCTTGACCCTGTGCGATTTTCTGTCAAAGTGAAGCATTGGGAGCGTGCTGTGCGGCTGGATAACATCGGCTTTTCCAAAGATCGCGTCAACGCACAGCTGCGGCAGAACGCCGAAAATCGGTATCGGCTATTCACCTTGGAGTACCGACCGCCGTACAAGCCGAAGAAATTTCCGTTAGAGGACGAACTTCGAAAGCTGGCTTTCCCCATTGAGCACAGTTATGACACTGCCACCGTTTTGGTGGATGCAGTGTTTTACCTTGTCATAACGGCGATCCAAATCGTAGCCGAGCTTGCCGATGTAATGCTGCTGTCGCCGGATCTGCGGGCGGCTGAAAAGGATTTGAAGGAGCTGGTTGCCGACTATCACTTCTTACAGGAGCACGGTATCCATACGGTAGCCGACCTGCAAGCAAATATTGAGCGATCCAAGGCAGAGCTTTCCACTTTGGAGCGTGAGCGTAGCGGCATCAGCAACCGCATCCGCCGCCCCAAGTCGCCGGAGGAACAGGCACAAAACAAGGAACGCCGCAAGGCAGTATCCAGACAGATGAAGCCTGTAAGGGCGCGTCTGCGCCGTGCAGAGCGGATTTTAGAGAAATCCCCGCACCTGTATGAATTGCTAAAACAAGAGCACGAGCTGGAGAAAAAAGCCCGTGCAAGATACAAAGAAAGAGGGAGATAAAATGAAAAATACGATGAAAAAGCCGGTGGCAATTCCGGTAGAAAAATTGCGTCCCTTTGACGGACACCCGTTTAAGGTCAAGGACGATGACGAGATGAACACGCTGATCGAAAGCATACAAACGCAAGGTATTCTCTCGCCGCTGATCGTCCGACCGATAGAAAATACAGAGGAATATGAAGTCGTAAGCGGCCACCGCCGCTTACACGCCGCACAAAAGGCAGGGATCACCGAGATCCCTGCCTTGATTTATGCCATCGACCGGGATGCTGCTGCCATTGCGGTGGTGGACAGCAACCTGCACCGGGAGCATATTTTGCCATCCGAAAAGGCGTTTGCGTACAAGTTGAAAGCTGATGCCCTGAAGCATCAGGGACAAAGAACAGACATAACTTCGGAGCAAATTGCGCCGAAGTTGTCCACGGAGGTAATCGGAGAGCAAGAAGGAATCAGCAAGGATACCGTTAAGCGATATATCCGCCTAACCTATCTCATCCCAGAGTTCCTTGAAAAGATGGATCAAGGTGAAATTGCCCTGTCTGTCGGCGTGGAGCTTTCGTTTCTTGACGAATCCAGCCAGCGGGAGGTGCTGGAGCAATGCGCCATCAACGACTGCACCCCGTCCTATTCGCAGGCGTGGCGGATGCACAAGGCCGACCGGGAGGGGACGCTGACCACGGCAGCCATTCAAACCATTATGTCAGAGGAAAAAGCTAACCAGAAGGCCCGCCTGAAAATCCCAATAGAGCGCATCCGAAAGTATTTCCCGCGAAGCTATACTGCCGCCCAGATCGAGGACGCTGTGGTGAAGCTCTGCGAGCGGGACTACCGCCGACGAACCGACCGGGAGCGATAAGGAGGTGCGGCCTATGGGAGAATATCGCAAGATCGACTACACGCAGGTCGCACTGCCGGAGGAACTGCTTACCTCCTTTGCCAAGGCCATGCTCCCGGAGCTGCGTAAGTTTTACGCCAGCGACGAGGGCAGGGCCTATTTTGCAAAGTGGCTTCTGAAGCACCCGGAATATGCGGCACATTCGACGCCGGAGAGCGGATGACTATAATAAAAATCGGAGAGGAGGATTCTGTATGAATGTAGTCATTTACGCCCGCTTTTCCAGCCACAGCCAGACGGAGCAGTCCATTGAGGGACAGCTCAAGGTGTGCTATGAATATGCGGAGTCGAATCATTATACCGTTGTCGGAGAATATATTGACCGGGCCATCAGCGGCACCACGGACAACCGTGCCGAATTTCAGCGGATGATCTCCGACAGCGACAAGCACACCTTTGAGGGCGTTTTGGTATATCAGCTGGACCGTTTTGCCCGCAACCGCTATGACAGTGCTATCAACAAGGCGAAACTGAAAAAGAACGGTGTTCGGGTGCTGTCTGCCAAGGAGAATATTGCGGACGACGCTTCCGGCATCTTGGTGGAGGGCGTTCTGGAAAGTATGGCGGAATACTACTCCGTGGAGCTTTCTCAGAAGATCCATCGGGGTATGGCCATCAATGCCGAAAAGTGCCTGTCCAACGGCAGCAACCCCGGCCTGGGCTTCAAGGTCGATGCCGAGCGGCGGGGCTATGTGGGAGGAAATTGTTCATCATAGCGGTGTTTCTTTGGGGAGGAAGAGGAAGCCGCCATTGTCCGTGAGATTTATGAGCGCTACGCCAGCGGCGAGACGAAAGCGGAGATCATCCGAGATCTGAAACGGCGCAGGGTCAAGACCTCCCTCGGCAAGGAATTCAGCCCCAACAGCCTCAGCCACCTGCTCAGCAACAAGCGTTATATCGGCGTCTATCTTTACAAAGGAAGGGAAACACCCGGCGGGATGCCTCGCATTCTGGATGATGACCTATTTTACCGGGTGCAATCGATGATGAACAAGAACAAAAATGCGCCGGCTCGAACTCACGGCGAGGGCGAATACCTGCTGACCACAAAGCTGTTCTGCGGACACTGCAAGGAAATGATGGTGGGCTACGGCGGCACCAGCAAGACCGGCAGGCAGTATCACTACTATATGTGCAAAAACGCCCGCAGGAAAAAGTGCGGCAAGAAGATCGTCAGCAAGTCTTATATTGAGGACCGTGTGGTCAACGAGTGTTTGAAAATGCTGACCGAGGAGAAAATCCGCTTCATTGCCAAGAAGGTGGCTGAGGAGTGCGCCAAAAGCCCGGACAACCTGACCGCCAAGGCGCTGAAAAAGGCGATCCGAGAGGCGGACACGGCCATTGAGAATCTCTGGAAAGCCATCGAGCAGGGGCAGGCCGTGGAAATGCTGACGGATCGACTCAACAAGCGCATGGCGGAGAAGGCGGAGCTGGAGGCGCAGCTCGCTATTGAGGAAAACAAGAAGATCACGCTGACGGAGGCACAGATTCTGGCGTTTCTGGACTATGTCTGCGAGATGCCCTCTGACGATGTAAATAAACGCCGGGCCATCATCAACATCTTTGTTCAGTCCATCTACCTGTATGACGATCACTTTACCCTCATCATCAACGCCAGCAAGAAGCCGTTGAGCATTGACAATATCCCGCTGGATGATATAGAAACGGCATTTGAAGGCGAAACCGGAGCTTCGGAGGGGTGTTCATCCTTAAACGCCCCTGCTCCACCATATCAAAAACCAGCAGAAATGCTGGTTTTTCCTTTGTTCATGCGGGTTTTCAGCATTTTTAACCTTTGCAAATCTTGCTGTTTCTTGCGGTCTTTTTGCATATAGGCTACATAGAAACTACACAGTAAAATGCCCCCTCCAGTTACGGAGGGGGTATCTCTTTACCACACCTTCTCTGACACTCCGAGTGCCTCGTACAAAAGGTGCTTTTGCTTTGTGCTTGCGCCTGGAACGGCCTTATCGATAGCGGCCTTCTTCTTTCGGCTTGCAAACCCTGAAATTGTTTTCCCGTTATCGCCCTTGTCGCCTACGATACCACGAGCTGCAAAGTATGCGGCGTAGTATTGGTCGTAGGTAACGCCCTGTGCGACATACTCGGCTGCCTTTTCTCCGACATCCTTGTTGTATGTCTTTAGTGCGTAGTCCTTAAAGATCGTCTCGAACATATCCTGCGCGTAGGCGATCTCTTCCTTGCTTTCGTCCTGAATATGGCACATGCCGGCTTTGATAAGCGTTGGCTTGAGTTTGCAGAATGCAAAAATATCTTTCCTGCAGATATTTTGCTACCAGCTCACTGCTTTCTCCCGTTACGCCCATGGCGTGGAAAAACAGTACCGCCGGATTTTTTCTTTCGCCAAGTGCTGCAAACCGCATGATCGTTCCCCTCCGTTCTCTGTTATAGCGGTTAGCTTTTGCTAACTTCAATTCCTTGGAAAAGCCACCCTCCGGCAGCATTTTATCCGCCCCGTCTCACCAACAGCCGACATCAAGCCGACCATCTTTACAATGTTGCAGGAATATTTTTACAGTCACATTGTAGCACCCGGCTTTTCTTTTTGCATGATGGTATCGTATCTAAAAAAACATTTATAATAAACCGATACAAAGCAGAAAAACGGTTCTAAAATGACACTATATATAAAAGTGCTCCGTCCGCTTTGCAGGCAGGCCTTTATGTTGAATCATCAGGAGGCAAAACAATATGAAACGCATCATCTGCACATTTCTTGCTGTTTTTCTATTGGTACTGGGCTGTGCCGGGTGCCAGCCTACCGGTGGAAATGACCCCACCCCAGAACCAACCCCAACGCCAACACCGATACCCGATGATCCGAAACCAGACGACGAGCCCACGGTGCAAAGCCCGGAACAGCTGCTGGCGGCCATGACGCTGGAGGAAAAAATTGGGCAGCTGTTTATTGTCAGGCCGGAATCGCTGGACCCCACACTGACTCCGGAGCAGGTACACAGCACCCGGGACTACGGCGTGCAGGCCCTGACCGAGGAGATGGCGGCCCAGCTGTCTAAATACCCCGCCGGGGGGATTGTTTTCTTTGGAAAGAACATCGCCGGGCCGGAACAACTGGAAGCCTTCCTCTCCGGCCTGAAGCAGGCGAGTGACCTGCCGCTGATGATCTGCACTGATGAAGAAGGCGGCAGTGTTTCCCGTATTGCCAATGCGGCGGGCTTCCAGGTGCAGAAATTTGATGGAGCAGAGGCCATTGGCGCTACTGGCGACCCCCATGAGGCCTATCACATGGGGCAAGTCATCGGAGCATATCTGAACCGGTATGGCTTTAATCTAGACTTTGCCCCGGTGGCGGATATTAATTCCGATCCGGAGCATATCATCATCGGTCCCCGGGCCTTTGGCAGCGATGCGCAAACCGTTTCCTCCATGGTGAACGCCATGATAGATGGCCTGCACGCTGGCGGCGTAATGGCCTGTATTAAGCACTTTCCCGGGCACGGCGCCGCCAGCGGTGACAGCCACGATGGCTATGTGGAGCTGGATAAAAGCTGGGAAGAACTGCTGCAATGCGAGCTCATACCCTTTATTGGCGCGCTGGAGAAAACTGACCTGGTAATGGCCGCGCATATCGCCACCCCAAATGTGACTAATGACGGCCTGCCCACTTCCCTTTCCTACTCCATGCTGACCGAAAAGCTGCGGGGTGAGTTGGGCTATGATGGGGTTATTATCACCGATGCCCTGGCCATGGGCGCCATCATACAGAACTATTCTTCGGCAGAAAGCGCCGTGCTGGCCCTGCAGGCCGGAGCCGATATTCTGCTGATGCCGTATGATTACATTGCCGCCTACCAGGGGGTGCTGGCAGCTGTGGAGGATGGAACCATCCCGGAGGAGCGCATTGATGAAAGCGTACTGCGCATCCTGCGGCTGAAAGCGGCCTATGGGGCAGAAAATTGACAGCTAAAAACAAGTTTTTCTCGCCAATTGTCTATTATCTGTTGCATTTTGTCCACGCGAATCGTTATATAGGGTGAAAGCGCTCCATAGTTACGCATTTTACCGGAGCTGACCGGCATTTCCTACAAATGGAGGGAGACTTTTTCTGCGGAATGCTCATATCCTTTTCCGGGGAAATTTTGGTATAATGGAGCTGCAGAAAACATTTTTACAAGGAGGAAAATGAGATGAAGAAAACACTGTGCCTACTGCTGGCCGCTCTGCTGGTGCTCTCGCTGGCCGCCTGCGGCAAGCAGCCCGCCACCCCCACGCCTGAACCTACCCCTGATCCCGCCCCAAATGAAGCGCCCAAGCTGGTGGAAGCCCTCATCCCGGCCGAAGAATATCCGGATATCGTATGGGAAAATGCCGGCGGCGGGCCCTGCTGGAATGAAAACTACATTGTGACAGTGGGAGATGATTCAAGTAACTCCAAGACCATCTTCTATTCCACCAACCGCCAAACCGGTGAGACCCGTTCCACCGAGCTGGACGGACTGTGGCTCTCCGATAGTCTGGCCCTATATGGGGATAGCTTTTATTGGCTGACTATTGAGGCCAACAAAGAAACTGGCGAGCGTGAGCTGCTCCTGCTGAAATATGACTGCGCCACCCTGGAAAAAACCACCGTATTTACTGAACCATGCGAATACTGGGCCGATAATAGCCAGCTGGCCATCGATGATGAGTGGGCCATCTATGTACTTACTCTCTCGGATTCCGAATATGAGATCCGCGGGTACTCCTTTGCCGATGGAAAGAACCACACCCTGATGAAGCTGGAAAGCAGCATCTTCCCCCGGCTGGTCCAGATGACCGATGGGTGCTACTCCGTTGCCCTGCAGGAGCCGGACGGCTGGGTGACCCGGATCATCCGGCTGGACGATGACGAAACGGTTTGGGAAAACCGTTCCGAAAGCACCAGGGTCCCCACCCGGCTTGCTTTTAATGAAAGCTGGATCGTGCTGCGGGAAGAATCCCAGGCGGATCCCAATTTTGGCAGTCTGCGGGTATGGAACCGCACCACTGGCGAAGAGCTTAATGTAGATGGTCTGAAAGGGATGCTGTACCCCAGCAGTGAGTTGTATCTCATCGGCGACTGGCTGTACAGCACCCGGTTGGTCACCAACGAGGACGGCAGTCAGCGGCAGGCACTCATTCGCATCCATCTGCCGGGCGACCAGGCCGAACTGATTTATGATGGGGATGTATTCCGCTTCCGGGTCGACCCCATGACCGGTGAGATTGCCGTATGGCAAATCTATGATGAACCAAGCCAAAATCACAGCACCACCCGCAAGCTCATCCTGCTGAAGGCCAGCTAACCCCGGTAACCAAAGCCGATAAAAGTGCTCCCCTTCCCTACCGCACGGCAGGAGGGGGAGTTGTTCTTTTTTCCGGCAGGGAAAAGCAGTAAAAAAGTATTAAAAAAACCGTTAAAATTATTTGGATTCAAGGCTGCGTTGTGCTAGAATGGGGATAGATGATCGGCCGCAGGAGGCATAACCATGGAGAGAAAAAAGCTATTGATCGCCGATGATTCCGAAATGAACCGGGCGATCCTTGCCAATATACTGGATCAGGATTACGAGATCATCGAGGCAGCCGATGGGCGGGAGGCCATTGCCGCTTTGCAGGTCTATCACGGGGAGATCTCCGCGCTGCTTCTGGATATCATCATGCCAGAAATGGATGGCTTTGCGGTGCTGGAAGAAATGCGCGCCCATGGCTGGCTGGAGGAAGTCCCTGTCATAATGATCTCGACCGAAACCGGCACCGCCACCATTGACCACGCCTTTGCGCTGGGGGCCTCGGATTACATCAGCCGTCCCTTCGCCACCCGCATCATCCGCCGGCGCATCATCAATACCATCTTGCTGAACGCCGAAAAGCACCAGCTGATGGACATAGTGGCCGAGCGCTTTTTGCGGGAGAAACGCAACAGCGATATCCTGGCGGCCATCCTAGGCTATGCGCTGGAGGCGCGCTGCGGCGAGGGCGGCACCCATATGAATGGGGTGGGGCACCTTACTAAGCTTCTACTGCTGGAGCTGTGCAAAAGGACCGACCGCTACGCACTGGAGCCGGATGATATCGAACTGATCAGCACGGCAGCCGGACTGCATGATATCGGCAAAGTTCTCATTCCGGAAAGCATTCTGAAAAAGCCCGGCAAGCTGACCGCCGCGGAGTTTGAGCTGGTCAAGCAGCACACCACCTTAGGCGCGCGGCTGGTGGCGGAGATGCCGGCCTACCAAAACGAAGCACTGGTTAAATATATAATTGAGATCTGCCTTCGACATCACGAGCGTTGGAACGGTGAGGGCTATCCTGATGGACTGCGGGGGGATGAGTGCCCCATTGCGGCGCAGGTCACCGCCCTGGCCGATGTATACGATGCCCTGACCACCCGCCGCAGCTACAAGGAAGCCTACTCCCACGAAAAAGCGCTGGCTATGATCCACGCCGGGGAATGCGGCAGCTTCAATCCCCTGCTGCTGGAGTGCCTGGACGCCCTTTCTGATACCATCCGGAGGGAGGATACCGCCCGGGAGGACAGCTTATCCCAGGAAAAGCCCATCTTTACCGAGGAACTATACCGGAACCGGGATATGGCCGCTGCCCGCATGACCCATCAGCTGGAGGATGCGCGTGCCCGGCAGGATTTCTTTACCAGGATGAGCCGGGAAATGTGGTTTGAATACACGGTGCAGCCCTCCTCGCTGCAGCTTTCCCTGGGGGCCATGCAGCAAACCGGTCTGCCCGCTGTGATGGTAGACCCGCTGCAAAACCGAGACTTTTTGACGCTCATCGGCGGGGAAACCGCGGAAACGGTGCGGCAGCAGCTAACCGCTATGACTCCGGATGAATCCTATGCCGAGGTTCCGGTAAAGCTGCTGCTGAATGGGCAGCTGCGCCGCTGCCGTTTGGCCATGTTTCTCTCCTGGTCGGCAGTGGAAAAGAACCGCTTCCGGAGTCTGTTCGGTAAGGTGATCAATGTAGAGGAAAACTACACCCGGTTGGAGGATCACGCTCGCGCAGGCATCCCACAGATGAAGCAGCAGGTGCTGCTGCCGCTCACCGCGGCGGATGGCGTCCTGCGTATTTCCGGGCAGGAGCTGGCACCCATCCTGCAGGCCTACCGGCAGATGTTCCAAATCGTGCGGCTGGTGGATCCGGGCATCTGCATGCAGGTGATCGCCGCAGATGACGGCCACGCCATGGAAAAAGTGGGGCGCTGCTACTCCATCTGGGATAAGACCCAGCGCTGCCGGCACTGTGTTTCCCAGGAGGTGGTACGCACCCGCCGCACCCTGAATAAAGTGGAAGCAATCGGCAGCGACCTTTATTATATCCTGGCCATGTGCGTAGAGGTGGATGGCTTTCCCTATTCGCTGGAATGCGTCAATCCTATTTACTCGGATGATGTGCTTTCCGATGAGAATGAGAATCTGCTGAACCAACTGCTGATGCGCAACCGGCAGGTGTATGCCGATTCCCTCACCAAGGTTTTTAACCGGCGCTACTGCGATGACCGGCTGCGGCGCCTTTCCGGCGAGTATGCCCTGGCCATGATCGATATAGATAACCTCAAGCAGATCAACGATCGCTTTGGCCACCCGGCTGGGGATACCGCCATATATCACACCGCCCAGGCCATCCGGGCCATCCTGCGCAGCCAGGATGAACTGGTACGCTACGGCGGAGACGAGTTCCTGCTGCTGTTCCACAGTCTGCCGCAGAATATCCTGCGGCGCAAGCTAGAGGATATCTGCCGGGCGGTGCGGGCGCTGCGGGTCGCGGATTTGCCGGAGCTGCGCATCACTGTCAGCATCGGCGGTGTTTATGCCGCGGGGCAGATCAGTGAGCTGGTGGAAAAGGCCGATCTGGCTCTGTACCGTGCCAAGGCTCAGAAGGATAGTGCCGTGCTGTATGAGGAGGACTTCCATGACTCTGAATGAATTTTATACCACCGTGGGCGGCAATTACGAGGATGTCATTGCCCGCCTGCACAGTGAAGCCTTTACAGAGAAATTCCTGCGGATGATTCCGCAGGATAACAGCCTGCCGCTGCTGAAAGAAGCAGCGGCAGCGGGCGATGTCCCAACGGCCTTCCGGGCGGTGCATACCCTAAAGGGCATTGCCCTCAATTTGGGGCTTACCGGGCTGGCCGCCGCCTGCGGCACCATGACCGAAGCCCTGCGCAGCCGGGATACCCTCCCGGAACAGACCGATGTTCTGCTCCGGGCAGTGGACCGGGAATACCAAAAAGTGTGTGATACACTAGCCCGGCTGAATCCCCACACAGAACCGAGGAAAACAACATGATGATAAAAAGCGGATACCAGGAGGGGCTACATTACCAAAGTGGCTCCCCTGCCCCACCGATGCGCTGGAGGAACAACTACACGGCCAAATGAATTTTCCAGTGGGGAGGGCACCGGGACGGCATTCCATGTCACACTGCCCTTTGCCATCGATCCCACCCCGACCGCCGTGGCTGATAACACAGCCGACTCCATTGATCTGACCGGTATGCAGATCCTGCTGACGGAGGATAACGAACTCAATATGGAGATCAAGCAATTTTTCATTGAACAGCACGGCGGCACCGTCCTCCCGGTACAGGATGGCCAAGAAGTCGTCAAGCATTTTGCCGCCTCCGCCCCTGGCGAGATCGACCTCATTCTAATGGATGTAATGATGCCGGTCATGAATGTCTACAAAGCCACCCGGGTCATCCGGCAGATGTCGCGTCCCGATGCAAAGACTATCCCTATCCTAGCCATGAGCGCCAATGCCTTCCAGGATGATGTACAAAAAAGCCGGGCCGTCGGTATGAATGCCCACCTACCCAAACCCCTAAGCACTGAAAACCTGCTGGGGGCCATCGCGCGCTACATCACCCAAAAATGATTTTATTCTATGTCCCCGGTAAAGGAGTCCATTCCCTTATGCACGCCAAGAAAGTTTTGATTCCGTTTCTCCTGCTGCTGGCACTGGTCCCGCTGTGCGCCTGCACCGCTACAGTGCCCACCCCTGGCGTCCCCCTGCCCCAGTTGGTGATCGGCAGTGATAATTACCCTCCCTACAATTACACCGATGAAAACGGCTTCCCGGCCGGCGTGGATGTAGCACTGGCCCGGGAGGCCTGCCGCCGCATTGGCTACGAGCCCGTCTTTCGGCTCATTGATTGGGACCAAAAGGATGAATTTCTGCAAAATGGTGAGGTTGATTGCCTGTGGGGCTGCTTTTCCATGAATAACCGGGAGGAAAGTTACCTATGGGCCGGGCCCTACGCCTGCAGCCGCCAAGTGGTGGCCGTCCGGCAAGATAGCGATATTCAGTCCCTGGGAGATCTCGCCGGCCATCGCGTCGCGGTACAGATCAGCTCCAAGCCGGAAGAGATCTTCTCCGCCGGCACCGATCCTCGTCTGCCCACTGTCAGCAATATCTACTGTCTGTTAAGGATGGAGGATGTGGTTTCTGCCCTGCGCAAAGACTATGTAGATGCCTGCGCCGGCCACGCTGCCGCCCTTACCGCGCAGCTGCAGTACACCAATACCCCCTACCGTCTGCTGGAGGAATCCCTGCTGCGTTCCGAGGTCGGGGTCGCCTTTGCCCTGGAGGGCGATACCACCCTGCGGGACCGCCTGCACACCGCCCTGGTGGAAATGTTCGCCGATGGCACCATTGAGAAAATCCTGGCCGAATACGGTTTGGACCCGGCCGATGCTCTAGGAGGAACGGCCGGTGAATAAACAACAGAATAAACGGATCTGGGACTGGAACCCCAAGCCTCGCTCCGTCATTATTGTAGGGATCCTGCTGTTTTTGCTGGTGGTGCTGGTACACGGTCACGCGGAATATCAGATCACCACCTCCCTGGCGTGGGATACCGCCAACACCCTGCGGCAGCAGTGCATCAGCTTTTATAAGCTAGCCAGCGGCGACCGTGTTAAAAGCCTGTTCCGGCTTTCGGATAACCTGCTGGAGCTGAGCTATCACCTGCGGGATGATCCTGAACTCATTAACGATGAATACCTGGAGCAAAGCGTAGACCGTCTGCGCCTGACCGGCGTGGCCCTGCTGGATGGCGATCTAAGCCTAGAGGCCTCCGGTTATACCCGTCCCATGCAGGGCTCCCCCTGGCAGAATACCACCGAAGGCAGCCTGTTCTACGGGGTGGCCGGCACCAATAAGATCTATGCCGAACGGGTGCAGTACGATGGCCGCTACTATGATGTCTCTGCCGTTCCCCGGATGGATGCCCCCGGCCTCCTCATTGGATTTTACGAACAGCCCGCTGGACTGATTCTGGATGTCGAGGAGGATATGACCACCCTTCTCAATGGTATTTACATCAATCGCGGCGGCACCTACATCATCACAGCCGGAAACACCATATTGGCCGGCAGCGATGATGCCCTTCAGGGCGAGAAAACCGACTCGCTCCCCATTCTGCAGGCGCTGAACCAGCTCCCTCACGATGACCAGCTCCACCTCTTCCACAGTGAAGGCGGCATCTACCTGGGCTGCCGCACCGCCTGCGAAGGCTGTCAGCTCTACATTTATTTCCCGGCGCTTTCTACCTTTGCCGCTACAGCGGCGGTATCCGCCGTGTTCGTGGCGCTGTATACCGCCTTTTGGTATATTCTCTCCATTGCTCGCAGCCGCGCCTTGTACCAAAGCAGCCAAAAGCTGCAGGAGAGCAACCTTCACCTGCAAAAGACTGTCAATATGCTGCGCTCGCTGCAGAACATCTATTTTGCTTCCTTCTACATCGATCTGACCCAGAATTCCTGCGAAAGCATTTTCCTGCCGCAGTGGCTGGCCCATTACCTGCCGCAGAATAGCTCCTACACCGATATGAAGGACGCCCTGACGCAGAATCTTGTCCTGGAGGAATACCGGCCGATGCTGGATGAGCAGCTCAGTCCCGAGGCTATCCGGGAGACCCTGCGACAGGAAAACCTCACCGATGTACGCCATAGCTTTTATATCGATTACCGGGCCTGGTGGGATGATACCCTAAACTGGAGCCGTGTCACCATCACTGTTGTGGATTTTGATGCGGTCGGTAAGCCCCACCATGTTTTGGCCGTGCTGCAGGATGTCGGCCCGGAAAAAGAACGGGAAGCCCGATACCAGGCACAGATTATTGCTGAAGCAGAGGAAGCACGGCTGGCCAGCATTGCCAAATCTGAATTCCTGCGCCGCATCAGCCACGATCTGCGCACCCCCATCAATGGCATCCAGGGCTACATCAATATGGCCGCACACCATCCCGATGATCTTGCCCTCCAGATAAGCTGCCGGGATAAAGCTGCCATTGCCCTGCACACCCTGCTGGATATCGTCAACAATGTACTGGATATGAGCAAACTGGAAAGCAGCGCCATCGATCTCGAGCAGCGTTCCTTCTCCCTCTCTGCCACCCTGCAGGAGGTCAGCGCTGTCATCGAACCGCAGGCCGCTGAATTCGGCATCCGGTACGAAGCCCCCACCGAAGCCCCCCTGTCAAATGTCCGTCTCATCGGCAGCCCCAATCATTTGCAGCGCATCCTGTGCAACCTGGCCGGCAATGCCGTAAAATATGGCCGCAGCGGCGGCTATGTCCGGCTGGGCAGCCGGGTCCTTTCCCACAGCGAAGGCTGTGTAACGGTCGAATTCACCTGCGAGGATAACGGTATCGGCATGAGTGAGGAATTCCAGCAGCATCTGTTTGAACCTTTCGCGCAGGAGGCCGATGACGCCCGCACCCAGTACCAAGGCACTGGTCTGGGTCTTTCCATCGTTGAAAAGCTGGTATCCGCCATGCACGGCACCATCACCTTCAATTCCCAAAAGGGTGTTGGCACCTCCTTTCGGGTCGTGCTGCCTTTCGGCATCGATCGCACCGCTCCCACCGCTCCGGTTCCACTGCCCACAGCCGATTTCACCGGTATTCATATCCTGCTGGCGGAGGATAACGACCTCAATATGGAGATCGCGGAATTCCTGCTGCAGGAACATGGCGCCACCGTGTCCCGCGCCTGGAACGGCCGGGAAGCCCTGGAGCTCTTTTCGGCCAGTGCGCCCGGCTACTATGATCTCATCCTGATGGACATTATGATGCCGGTAATGGATGGCACAGCGGCGGCCCGGGCCATCCGCGCACTGCCCCGCCCCGATGCTAAAGCCATCCCCATCCTGGCCATGAGCGCCAATGCCTTCAGCGATGATATCCGCCAAAGCCTGGCCGCCGGCATGAATGAGCACCTCTCCAAGCCCATAGAGGAAGGAAAACTGCTGGCCGCCATGGCCCGCCTGCTGGGCAAGGATGAAAAAGCTGTCCGCTAAATCCAGGTAATATGCCCAAAACCAGCCGTTCCATTTTTGCAACATGTTTCGTTTTTGCATCAATAGATTCTGTTAATAAAATTTATACGCTTTCCGTAATACTGCGTAATCAAGCCAAAAATTAAGCATTCGCAAAAAAGTGCGGGATGATATGTTGCATATTTGCATCATATTATCCCGTTCTTTTTCGATTTCCGCTCCTTTTTCTCGCGGTTTCCCCTTTCCCTGCGTTTTTTCTCCATGAAAAAGTATCCAAAGAAATCCTCCCCCATCCCACGCACCTGCCAAACTTTTATCAACCCCATTTACAAGCCCTCTCCCCCTCGCTATAATCATCTCGAAAGCGGGCTTTCCCCTGCATTTTTTCACCCCCTGCCGCCGCTTTGCGGGGGGATTCGTACAGGAACTGAGAGGTTTAATAAGATGGAACAGAATTTAAGCAAAACCCCGATCAAGTGGCGGGCTTCCGCCATTGTGCTGGCTATCTGCCTGGTACTCATGGTCGTCACCTCGGTCATCGGCCATAATATTCAAACCAGCGGCGGCACCGTCCGCACCGAAGATCTGACCTTCACCACCGATGTGGGCGCCACCAGCCATGCCAAGCTCTATATCCCCGAAACAGCCACGGCCGAAACCCCTGCACCTGCGATCCTGCTGTGCCACGGCTACACTGCCAGCCTGGATGCCATGGAATCCAACGCCATTGAACTGAGCCGCCGCGGATATGTGGTCATGGCGCTGGATATGTACGGCCACGGAGAAAGCACCCTGCCCCCTGACGGATACAAGCAGGCGGAAATGGGCAATGTGGAAAATTACGCTCCCGATCTCGGCAGCTACTCCGCCCTGCAGCAGTTCAAAAATTACGACTTTATCGATCTGACCAAGATCGGTATGCTGGGCCACTCCATGGGCACCGCTGCCATTCAGGAGGGCGCTTATCTTGCCTATTCCAAATGGCAGGCAGCCTATACTGCAGCCTATGCTGAAGCGCTTGCGGCAGGCTCCGATGAAACAACCGCTGCTTACACAGCCTACGGCGCAGCGATGAACTCCGGGATTGTACTGCCCGGATCTATGGTACTCACCGGTTATAATTACAATGTCCGCAATATCAATGACTTGACCTACAATGGCGTTACTGCCGAAAACGGCGTTTTTCCGCTGTATGCCGCACCGATCAATATCTGCACCATTCAGGGCACCTACGATGAATTCTCCGGTCTTCTGTGGGGCGTAGAGGATTCCAGCCAGTACACCACCAGCTTTAAGTTCGCCTACGGCACCGGCGGCGCCACCAATGTTCCCTCCGGCACCTACTTTATGTATGGCGATGCCAGCGCCACACCCCTCACCCGTGAGGAAGCTGTGGCCGCCGGGGCCACGGCTGCCGTTACCCTGAAACGATGGTGGGCCGCTTACAGCTTCAATGGCACCCACTCCGATACCTACTATGATGAAACCGCCATCGGCTATGGCATCGATTTCTTCGATATCACTCTGCGCGGCGGCGTTGCCACCATCGCTCCCACCGAGCAGGTCTGGCACGGCCGTGCCGCCTGCGGCCTCATCGGCCTTATCGCCACCCTGGTCGCCTTTGTAGCGCTGGCGCTCACCCTGCTGCGGGTCCCCTTCTTCTCCACCATCGTGCGTCCGGCCGCTCCCTCCATCAGCACCGTCCACGGTGCCAAGGGTGTTATCGGGTATATTATTCCCTATATCATCTTCCTGCTGCCCGCGCCCCTGCTGTACTACTGGCTGATCGGCTATCCCTACTACATGCAGCCCCAGTGGTTCAAATTCCTCACCAAGTTCATGCCCAATAGCTTCTTCAATATGGCTCCCATGAACTCCCTCATGCTCTTTAATGGCGTCGTGGGCGGCGTATTCCTGGTGCTGTATCTGCTGGTATTCTTCCTTATCGGCCGTAAGAAAGGCGCCAACCTGGAAACCACCGGTCTCAAGCTCCCCTTCACGCAGATCCTCAAGAGCCTGCTGCTGGCAGTTCTCTCCTTTGGCGGGATTTATGCGGTGGTGTATGCCTGCTCCGCCCTTTCCGGCACCAATTTCTCCTTCTTCAAGTTCAACATCATGCCCATGGATAGCACCCACTGGGTTGCGTTCTTCAAGTACCTGCCCGTCTGGCTGCTGTTCTTCCTGCTGTGCGGTGTCATCTATAATTCCCTCACCCGCATCAATAACGCCCCCGCCTGGCTCAATTACCTGCTGTGCGCGGTCGTTTCCTGCGGCGGTCTGGCTGTAATGTTTGCCTATGATTACGGTAAGCTGTTTGCCACCGGTGTCCGCGGCATCCAGTACATTCCCGGCACCACCTCCCCCGAATGGCTCGCGGCCGTGGGCATGTCCTTCCCCACCGCACTGGCCGGCATCATGCTGTTCGGTCTGCTCTTCATCCTGCCCATCACCGCCGTGATGAGCCGCGTCCTCCACAAAAAGACCGGTTCCGTCTGGCTGGGCGGCTTCCTCACCGCATTCATCGTCCTTGTCTTCACCATTTCTCACATGGTCGTTTCCATCTGATTTTTCCTCCTCAAAATAACGCGCAGGAAACGAAGTGGAATCTCTGTCCGTGCAGGTCCTCCATCGGCTCCCGGTAGGGG
>OGPT01001981.1_pt1 | contig 17564 bp, 16 predicted proteins | sample 1552951 | NCBI WGS metagenome assembly OGPT01 (sample SAMEA2580224, study PRJEB22360) | human gut metagenome | biome: human gut; feature: human-associated habitat; material: faeces | place: Denmark | collected 2008/2010
CCAGCTTGATGATCACGGAATAGATGGGCAGGATCATAAAGGGCAGATAGTTATACACCATGCCCAGCACCACCGCGCCCTGGGTATCCATCATCGGGAAAAACTCAATGCTGCTGCCCGTGATGCTGTTGTACAGCGCAATAAGCCCGATCTTCTGGAACAGCTGGTTCAAAAGCCCGTTGTTCTCCAGAATGGTCATCCACGAGTACGTCCGCAGCAGGAAGTTGATCCACATGGGCAGCATGATCAGCACCATGGCGATCCGCTGGAAGGCTGCGCCCTCGCGGCTGATGAAATACGCCACCGGGTAGCCGATGAGCAGGCAGATGGCCGTGGCGATGATGGCCAGCTTAAAGGACCGCCCGAACACGGCGGCGTAGCCGCCCATCTGCACGAAGTTGTCCAGCGTAGCCCCGCCCGCTCCGTCGGAGAAGGCATAGACGACCATGATGATGATGGGTGCCACCACAAAAATGGCCATCCACACCACATACGGTATGGCGAAATGGGAGAGCTTAGTCTTCATCCTCGCTCTCCTCCTCTTCCAGCTCCACGCTGGCGTCCGCCAATTCCTCATACTCCTCGGAATAGGAGGAGTAGTCGCCGAACATTCCGGAGTATTCGCTCTTCTTCATGATGTGGAAGCCCTCGGGGTCGATCTTCACGCCGATGCGTGCGCCCACCGGCGAGTGGTCGGTGGTCTGGATGAGCCACTTGAAACCCCGGAAGTCCACGATGATGTCGTACTGCATCCCCTTGAACGTCACGTTGGTGACGGTGCCGATGAGCTGGCCCTGCTCCACGGGGACAATGTCGATATCCTCGGGGCGGATGACCACGTCCACCGGCTCGTTCTCAGCGAAGCCCGCGTCCACGCAGGGGAACTCCTTGCCGTACATTTTCACGACCTTATCCCGGACCATGACGCCGTTGAGGATATTGCTCTCGCCGATGAAGTCCGCCACGAAGGCGTTCTTCGGCTCGTTGTAGATATCCTCCGGCGTGCCGATCTGCTGGATGCGGCCCTTGTCCATCACCACCACGGTGTCGGACATGGTCAGCGCCTCCTCCTGGTCGTGGGTCACATATATGAACGTTATGCCCATCTGCTGCTGGATACGCTTCAGCTCGTTCTGCATATCCTTGCGCAGACGCAGATCCAACGCGCCCAGCGGCTCGTCCAGAAGCAATACCTTCGGACGGTTCACCAGTGCGCGGGCGATGGCCACCCGCTGCTGCTGGCCGCCAGAAAGCTGGCGGGGATAGGAGTCTGCCCGGTCGGCCAGACCGACCTTTGCCAGCATCTTCCGGCCGATGGCGTCCGCTTCTGCCTTGGGCATTTTACGGGCCACGACCAGCCCTTCGGTGACATTTTGCAGGGCGGTCTTGTTCCGGAACAGGTTGTAGTTCTGGAAGACGAAGGCCGTCTTTTTGCGCAGGCGGGCGATATCGGCGCCGGAGATCCTGCTGAGGTCGAAGGTCTCGCCGTCAAAGGTCAGGCTGCCGCTGTCGGTGGGCTCCAGAAAGTTCAGGCAGCGCAGAAGGGTCGTCTTGCCGGAACCGCTGGGGCCGAGGATGGCAACGACGTCGCCTTTTTCCACGGTCAGGTCCACGCCCCGGAGCACGTCCAGTGTGCGGACCACCCGGCGGGCATGGCCGCGCGGGAACGGCCCGATGTGAAAATGCGGTTTCTCGTCGTAGGTGCGAAAGGATTTGTGGATGTTCTGGATCTCTAACATGGCCATGATGCGTCCCCCTTTCTCACTGGAAGCCGTGGGCGTTCAGCTGACGCTCCAACAGGCTCTGCAGCTTGGTGACGACCGTGCAGAACAGCAGATAGACCACGGCGACCTCGCAGTAGATGGGCAGAAAAATGTAGGTGCGGGCGGCAACGCGCTGGCCGGCCATGAACAATTCGGCGACCGTGATGTTCGATGCCAGCGAGGTGTCCTTGATCATGCCGATGAGCGAGTTGGACAGGGCGGGCACCGCCGTGCGCAGCGCCTGCGGCAGCACGATGCGGCGCATGATCTGCCACCAGGTCATGCCCACGCAGTAACCGGCTTCCAGCTGGCCCTGGGGTACGCTTTCCAGCGCGCCGCGCATGGTCTCGGCGCAGTAGGCCCCCTCATTGATGGCAAAGGCGATGACGGCTGCCGGGAAAGCATCCAGCATGATGCCGACGCTGGGCAGGCCGTAGAAGATGATGAACAGCTGCACCAGCAGCGGTGTGCCGCGGATGACCCAGATGTAGAACCGGGCCAGCTGGCGCAGCACCGGCACGTTTGCGTACTGCACCAGAGCCACCACCACGGCCAGCACCATGGCAAGGCTGAAGGAGATGAGGGTCAGCGGGATGGTCATGGTGAGGCCCGCCGACAGGATGCGGGGCAGCGCTTCCCACAAAACGCTGGCCGTGCGGTTGGAAAGAATGGCTTCGAGCATGTGAAAAAATCTTCCTTAACTGACAAAAAAGAACCTGCAAAGGTTCAGTGAGAAGCCCGGAACGAAACGTTCGGGCAGGGAATATCCTATAATTCCTACCAGAATACTATAACATGTTTTTCCAATCGGCGCAATTCGTTTGGGCAAATCCCCTGTTATTCCTAAAATCGCGGGGAAACACGCGCTAACTTTGTGCAGTCTGGCAAGGAGTTGACGTTGCAGGCGGTTTCGTGTACAATGAGACCAGACGAGCCGCCCACTGCGGCGCACAACAGGCCCGCGACGAAAGCCGCGCGGCAGATTCGGAGGATTTGAACGTGACGAAACGGAAAATCGGTATCCTGGGTGCGGGCACCTGGGGCATGGCTCTGGCACGGATGCTGTGCGTGAGCGGGAACGATGTGCTGGTCTGGTCTGCCATTGAAAAGGAGATCGACGCCCTGTCGAGCACCCGTGTGCACCCCAATCTGCCCGGAATGAAGATCCCGGAGGAGCTGCGCTTTACCAAGAGCGTGGAGGAGGTGTGCCGGGACAAGGACATCCTGCTGTTTGCGGTGCCGTCGGTCTTCGTGCGCTCCACGGCTGCCAAGGCCCGGCCCTATGTGGCCGAGGGGCAGATCATCGTGGATGTGGCCAAGGGCATCGAGCCGGACACCCTGTACACCATGACGGAAGTTCTGGCCGATGAGCTGGGCCGGGAGGGCGGCCCGAAGAAGGTGCACCTGGTGGCGCTGTCCGGCCCCACCCACGCCGAAGAAGTGGCCATCGACCTGCCCACCACCATCGTCTCGGCCAGCCCGGACGTGGAGGCGGCACAGTTCGTGCAGGAGGTGTTCTCCAACAGCGTCATGCGCGTCTACACCAACGAGGACATCAAGGGCGTGGAACTCAGCGGTGCCATGAAGAACGTCATCGCGCTGGGCGTGGGCATCTCCACCGGTCTGGGCTACGGGGACAATGCCCGCGCCGCCCTCATCACCCGCGGCATCGCGGAGATCGCCCGGCTGGGCGTAGCCATGGGCTGCAATGTCCACACGTTCGCGGGTTTGGCGGGCATCGGCGACCTCATCGTCACTGCGACCAGTATGCACAGCCGCAACAACCGCGCCGGCATCCTCATCGGCAAGGGCGAGACGCCGGAACAGGCCGTCAAGGAAGTCGGCATGGTGGTCGAGGGCATGAACGCCCTGCCCGCTGCGCTGGAACTGGCGGAGCGGTATCAGGTGGAAATGCCCATCGTGCAGACCGTGAACGCCATCGTCAACGAGGGCATGGGCGCGGCGGAAGCCGTCCGCACCCTGATGGACCGCGACCCCAAGAACGAGCTGCCCAAGGGGTACGAGAAGTAAACCACAACGCAAACAAAGACTGCTGCATTCCTCATTTCGGCATCGCAGAGGCGGTGCCCGGAGCGTGGAAAGGTGCGGCAGTCTTTTTGTTTTGCAGAAAAATTCAAAATATCTCAAATATTTTACCAAAATAACACCCGAAAGGGTAGTAAGACGAAACGGTTTCTGGTATACTGACCTTGTATGAAAGTTTGTGAGGGGGAGTTTTTATGCCTTCGACCTATGCACACCGCTGCTTTGGCGCGGATGTTCTGACCCAGCTGCCGGAAGCGCTCCAGAAGAAGATCGAGCCGTACCGTGCGCTGTACGATATGGGCCTTCACGGGCCGGACCTGCTGTTTTACTATAAGGCGCTGCAGTCCAACCCGGTGAACCGGCTGGGCAATGCCATGCACGAGCAGCCGGGCACCGTCTTTTTTGAGCGGGCGCGCGGCGTGATCCGGAACGCCAAAAACCGGGATGTCGCGCTGGTGTATGCGCTGGGGTACATCTGCCATTTTGCGCTGGACAGCACCTGCCACCCTTATGTGGAGCAGTACGTCCGCACCAGCGGCGTGAGCCACTGCGAGATCGAAACGGAATTCGACAACCAGCTGCTCCGCCGGGAGGGCCGCGACCCGCTGCACGACCTGACGGCCAGCCACATCCAGCCCAGCCGCATCTGGGCAAATGTGGTGGCACCCTTCTATGAGGGCGTCACGGTGGATGAAGTCTATCAGGCCATGACCGGCATGGTCTTCGTACACAAGATGCTGCTGGCTTCGAACCCGGTCAAGCGCTGGGTGGTGCTGACGGCCATCCGGGCAGCGGGCAAGTGGGAGTTCATGCACGGGCTGGTGGCAAACCCGCAGCCGAACCCGCAGTGCACCGAGAGCGGAAAGCAGCTGGATGCGCTGTACCAGAGCGCCATCCCGCTGGCGGTGCGGCTTATTAACGAGTACGTGGCCGGGCTGGACACCGATGCGCCGCTGGATGCGGCTTATCAGCACACCTTTGGAGAGAATTGAGAGGGACTATGGAACAAAACAAAAAATTCAGCCTGACCGGGCTGGAACGCGCGTGGATCTTATACGATGTCGGCAACTCAGCCTTTGTGCTGCTGGTGGCGACGCTCATCCCCATCTTTTTCAACGCTCTGGCGGAAGAAGGCGGCCTGAGTTCGGTGGAATATCTGGCATACTGGGGCTATGCGGCCTCGGCTGTGACCATCATCACGGCGGTGCTGAGCCCCATCCTCGGCACACTGGCCGATACGCGGGGCTTCAAAAAGCCCATCTTCATCCTCTGCCTGGTGGTGGGCGTGGCCGGCTGCTGCGCCATGGGCGTGGCCAAAACCTGGCTGCCCTTCCTGCTCATCTTCGTCTTTGCGAAGGTGGGCTTCTCCGGCAGTCTGGTGTTCTATGACTCGATGCTGAGCGATGTCACCACCCCGGACCGGATGGACGTAGTCTCCTCCCGCGGGTATGCGTGGGGCTACATCGGCAGCTGTGTGCCCTTTGTGGTCTGCCTGGCGCTGGTTCTGGGGTCCGGGGCCATCGGCCTGAGCCAGATGACGGCGCTGAACATCGCGCTCTTCATCACGGCGGCGTGGTGGCTGGCAATGACCCTACCCCTGCTGAAAACCTACCGGCAGCTGCATTATGTGGAGGTGGAGAAACACGCCATCCGGCAGAGCTTTGCCCGCATCGGCCACACGCTCCGCCACCTGCATGAGGACAAGCAGGTGTTCTGGTTCCTGCTGGCGTTCTTCTGCTACATCGACGGCGTCTACACCATCATCGACATGGCCACGGCCTACGGCACCGCGCTGGGGCTGGACACCACCGGCCTGCTGCTGGCGCTGCTGTTGACCCAGATCGTGGCGTTCCCGTCGGCGCTCATCTTCGGGCGGCTGTCGGCGAAGTATCCGTCCACCACCCTCATCCCGGTCTGCATCGCGGCCTATGCGGGCATCGCGCTGTTTGCGTTCTTCCTGACCCAGCAGTGGCAGTTCTGGGTGCTGGCCTTCGTCGTGGGCATGTTCCAGGGCGGTGTGCAGGCGCTCAGCCGCTCCCACTTTGCCAAGATCATCCCGCCGGAGAAGTCGGGCGAATATTTCGGCCTGTTCGACATCTGCGGCAAGGGGGCATCCTTCCTGGGCACTATGATTGTCAGCGTGGGCAGCCAGCTGACCGGCAGCGCCAATGTGGGCGTCGGCTCGCTGATCGTGCTGTTTATTGTGGGCTTTGTGCTGTTCCGGGTGTCTTGCAAAGAGGGAGTTATTACGGAGTAATGTACTCTTTTGCGCACGGTCTTTATGAATGCGCATGACTCCTATCAAAATCGGCCCTGCCGGAAAAATCGGAAAAGCGTTTGCGCCGACTGGCGCACCGCCCGATTTTTCTGGTTGGGCCTTCTTCTTTGGGGTCACTAGGGGCGAGCAGCCCCTAGTTCGTGCCTCCCGCGCCTCGAAAGTAGCGGGTGCTTTTCTGGTTCTCTTTTGGCACGCAAAAGAGAACTTAGCCTTTCCGCAACAGCGCTCTACTCTTCTATTATACACCAAAATCTCCACATTTCTGTGACCAAGTCCCAAAAGCCTCCATTTCCCGCCGGAACTCCACTTTGCAAGGGCCAGAGAGTGTGTTATACTTTCCTTGAATTTGATTTTTTATCTTCCCAATGGAGGCTTTTACTTATGTCCACAAAGCAGCGCCTGCTTTTCATCACCACCGGCGGCACCATCGCCAGCGTCCGCACCCAGCAGGGCCTCAAGCCCGTGCTCACCAGCGAAGAGCTGCTGGCCCATCTGCCCGAGCTGAACGACCTCTGCTGCCCCGACACGCTGGCCCTGTGCAGCATCGACAGCACCGACCTCGGCCCGGAGCACTGGCTGATGATGGCAAAGGCCGTGCAGGAAAATTATGCCCTCTACGACGGCTTCATCATCTGCCACGGCACCGACACACTGGCCTACTCGGCGGCGGCACTGTCCTACCTCATCCAGAACGCCGACAAGCCCATCATCCTCACCGGCGCACAGCAGCCCATCTCCAACGAGATCACCGACGCCAAGAAAAACCTGCGCGACAGCGTCATCTGCGCCCTTGACCCCGGCAGCCGGGGCGTTATGGTGGTGTTCGGCGGGCACGTCATCGCGGGCACCCGCGCCAAAAAGAACAAAACCATCAGCTACGACGCGTTCGCCTCCGTGAATTTTCCGGCGCTGGCGCTGGTACAGGGCGACCGTCTGGTGCGGTATGTGCCCTCTCCCTGGCCCACCGGCCCGGTGGAGTTTGGCCGCGCCCTCAGCCCCCGGGTCTTCCTGCTCAAGCTGACGCCGGGCCTCAGCCCCGACCTCATCCCGGACATCTTCCGGCTCTACGACTGCGTCATCGTGGAGAGCTTCGGCGTAGGCGGCATCCCCCAGCGGCTGATGGACGCCTTTGCCGAGGGCCTCGGCGACTACGACAAGACCCGCAAGGTGCTCATCCTCACCACACAGGTGACTTACGAGGGCAGCGATGTGGGCATCTACGAGGTGGGCAAGCGGGTCAAGAACCGCTTCCGTTTCCTCGAGGCCCACGATATGACCATCGAGGCCGTGGTGACCAAGATCATGTGGCTGCTGGCACAGGACTGCGACAGCTTCGATCAGTTGCAGCAGCGGTTCTACCGGCAGGTCAATTTTGATACGTTCTATCACTGAGGAGTGTGCAATGAAAAACGAACGTGAAAAAGCTTTATTTTTAGCACAACTAAAAGACTTTGCAAATACTCTGTCCGATAAGATTGCAGTAAACGATGAATGGACCGTCAAGGGCTTTATCGATATTTTCAAAAACATTTATACGATTTCTTCCGACACTAAAATCGTCTCCAAAATATTGGAGTTGCACTTATTCCCTCAGTTTCTAGCCTTTGCCGAACAGACTGGATATGACATCGAACTTGCAACTTATCAAAATTACTACCCGGATTTGACTTTTATCTCTAAAACCGACCCTTCCATCAAATTCGCTGTTGATTTGAAAACAACTTACCGGGAAGAAAAGCATCCCGATTTTTGCAATGGTTTTACACTAGGCTCTCATGGCAAATATTTTATTGATAGAACGAGTACAAAAAACATTCAATACCCTTATGGTGATTACAGTGGACACTTCTGTTTCGGAATCATTTATACCCGTGCAGTGCTGGACAAAAAGAATGAGACGCATACATATTCCATCGACGAGCTAAACGAGATTCCTTCTGTTATCCACGATTTTCTCTTTTTCGCAGAAGAAAAGTGGAAAATAGCAAGTGACAAGGTTGGCAGTGGTGATACTGCAAACATTGGAAGTATCGAAAAAATCGAGGATATTCTGAACGGCAATGGCGTATTTGCGAAAGCCGGTGAGGAATTGTTCGATGACTATTGGGCAAACTTTGGCAAGATCGAGATACCTGCTGGAGGCAAACGCAAAAAGCTCTCTTCTTTTTCCGAATACCTGCAGTACAGAGGGCTTCCTCTCGAATTAAACAACTGCAGGGCTTCCAGAAGGAGTGGGAAATGAACGAAAAGGTATTTGTTCCGCCCCTGAAAATCCAGGGCATCAAGACAAAACTCGTTCCTCTGATCCGGGAAAATGTGGTTCTGAGCAAGGATACCGTGTGGTATGAGCCATTTATGGGTTCTGGCGTTGTGGGTTTTAATATCGAGCCCGAGCGTGCGGTCTTTGCAGACGTCAACCCTCACATCATCAACTTTTATAACAGAATAAAAGATGGCTCTATCACCAGTGGAAGAGTCCGTGCATTTCTCGAAGCGGAAGGGAAGAAACTCGAGAATGGCGATGCCGATTATTACTATGAGGTTCGTGACCGATTCAACCAGCATCACGAACCTCTGGACTTTCTCTTTCTGAACCGTGCCTGCTTTAACGGGATGATGCGCTTCAATAAGGACTACAACTTCAATGTTCCATATGGGCACAAACCTCAGCGGTTTGCAAAGGCTTATATCACAAAAATCGTAAACCAGATCGCCCACATCGAAGAGCTTCTGAAAAACCATGAATGGGAGTTTTTATGTCAATCCTTTGAGGATACGATAAGTTCAGCGACCCATTCCGATTTCATATACTGCGACCCTCCGTATATTGGCCGTCATGTCGATTACTATGACAGTTGGGATGAAGAACTCGAAGTTGCTCTGCACGGCGCACTCGTTAAATCACAGTCCAATTTTATGCTGTCAACATGGCATCATAATGATTACCGTTCAAACGAATATATCGAGCAGGTGTGGAATGACTGCCAAATCATCACACGGGAACATTTTTATCATGTGGGTGCAAAAGAAAAGAACCGCAATCCTGTCGTAGAGGCACTTCTTACAAACTATGTCATTACCGGCACTCAAAATCAGCTCCGGCTTGAAAATGAACAGTTGTCTCTATTTAGCACTTCCGATACACTTCCAGAAAAAATAGCAAATTAAAAACGTCCTGTATTGCTGCAAAATCAATACAGGATGTTTTACATTTCTCAAAACACCATTTGCACCAGCAGCACATAGCACAGCGTGCCGCCTGCGATGGAGACGAGCGTCTGATGCTTCCACTTATGGAGCGCGACGGTCACGCCGATGGCGATGGCCTCGGGGATGCCGTGGCTGCCTGTGGCAAAGCTGACGCCCTTGAGGCAGTAGACGATGAGCATCCCGAAGATGGCGGCGGGCAGCACATGGCCCAGATATTCCACCACCTCGGGCACCCTGCCGCCCCGGGAGCCGAACACCAGAAAAGGCAGAAACCGGGTGAGCATGGTCGCCGCCGCACAGACGGCGATGGTCAGGATGAATTGGAGATCACTCATCGTGCCGCCTCGCTTTCCTTGGCCTCGATGGGGCGGCGGAGCAGGAGCAGGGCCGCGAGGATGCAGACCATCGAGGGGATGAGGAAGCTGCCCGCGCCAAAGATGCGCAGGCAGACCAGCGGTGCAGCGAGACCGATGACGGCGCTGGCGTGCTGCTTTTCCTTCTCCCACTGGTTGAGGAAGATGACCACAAACATGGCCGTCATGACAAAATCGACGCCCTCGGTGCTGAAGGGCAGGACTGCGCCGAGGGCCGCCCCCATGGCCGCGCTGGCGACCCAGTAGAACTGGTCCAGCAGGGTGATGAAGAACATGAACCAGCCCCGGTCCACCCCCTCCGGCGGCTCTGCTGAGCAGGTGATGGAGAACGTCTCATCGCTCATGGCGAAGATCATGTAGGCGCTGCGCAGGCCGTAGCCCCGGTAGCGCTGCAGCATGGTCAGACCGTAGAAGAGGTGCCGCGCCTGGATCATCAGGGCCATCAGAAAGGCCGACACCGGTGCAAAGCTGCCCAGCAGCAGCGACGCCAGCACAAATTCCAGCGAGCCGCCATACACCACCGTGCCCATCAGGGGCGGCAGCCAGACCGGCAGACCCAACGACTGCACATAGATGCCGTAGCCGAGGCCCAGCACCAAATATCCGGCAAACACCGGCAGTGTCTGGGGCACTGCGGCCCGGAACGCGCGCCACACCGGCGCACGGTTCAATTTTATTTCGTTTTGTTTTTGCATTGGCTTCAACCCTCCATTCTAGTATTATAACAGGTTTATAGTACATTGCAAGAGAGGAGTTTCCCCCTGCTGACAGACAAAAAGCATCCGCAGAGGCGGCTCTCCGAGCTTTTTTCGGAGAAGCATTCTCTGCGGATGCTTTCTTTTTGCGATAGGATGCGGCCCTTAGTCCAGCTTATCCTTCTTCACGAGGTCCTTCGTGTAGAGGGCGCGGGTAGCGTTCAGAACAGCGAGGACCATAACGCCGACGTCCGCGAAGATGGCAGCCCACATATTGGCGATGCCCAGAGCGCCCAGCAGCAGGCAGGCCGCTTTGATGGCCAGCGCAAAGATGATGTTCTGGTAGACGATGCCCTTGGTGCGGCGGGCAATGCGCATGGCGAGGGCGATCTTGGCCGGGTCGTCGTCCATCAGGACGACGTCTGCGGCCTCGATGGCGGCGTCCGAACCGAGTGCGCCCATGGCAATGCCGATGTCAGCGCGGGAGAGGACGGGGGCGTCGTTGATGCCGTCGCCCACGAAGGCCAGATTCTCCTTGGGCCGCTTCTCGGCGATGAGCTTCTCGATCTGATCCACCTTGTCGCCGGGCAGCAGGCCCGCATGGTACTCATCGAGGCCCAGCTCTGCCGAGACGGCCTTCGCCACCGGATCGGCGTCGCCGGTCAGCATGACCGTCTTGCGGACACCGGCCTGCTTGAGGCCCTTGATGGCCTGTGCGCTGTGGGGCTTCACCACATCGGCGATGAGCAGGTAGCCCGCATACTCGCCATCGATGGCCACATGGACGATGGTGCCGGTCTGGGGCACATCGGGGACAGAAAGACCCAGCTTCTCCATCAGGCGGGCGTTGCCCGCCGCCACCGGCCTGCCATCCACCTTGGCGGTGACGCCGTGGCCGCCCAGCTCTTCCACATCGGTGACGCGGGCGGCATCAATGTCCCTGCCGTAGGCGGCCTTGATGCTCAGGGAGATGGGATGCTTCGACCAGCTTTCGGCCAGCGCAGCAGCCTCCACGAGGGCTTCCTCCGCACCGCCCTCCACGGGGCAGATCTTAGTGACTTTAAAAGTGCCCTGCGTCAGGGTGCCGGTCTTATCGAAGACCACGACGCCGGTGTTGGCCAGCTCTTCCAGATAGGTAGAGCCTTTGACGAGGATGCCGCAGGCGGACGCGCCGCCGATGCCGCCGAAGAAGCTCAGCGGGATAGAGATGACCAGAGCGCAGGGGCAGCTGATGACGAGGAAGGTGAGGGCACGGTAGACCCAGTCCCCGAAGCGGGCCGGCTGGCCCATGAGAAGCAGGACGACGGGGGGGATGAAGGCCAGCGCCAGAGCGCCATAACAGACCGCCGGGGTGTAGACCCGGGCAAAGCGGGTGATGAAGTTTTCAGCCCGGGCCTTCTTCATGCTGGAATTTTCCACAAGGTCGAGGATCTTGGAGACGGTGGATTCGCCGAACTCCTTGGTGGTCCTGACCCGGAGCAGACCGCTCATATTGACGCAGCCGCTGATGACCTCATCCCCGGACTGGACATCGCGGGGCAGGCTCTCGCCGGTGAGGGCGGCTGTGTTCAGGGTGGAAGCGCCCTCGACGATGACGCCGTCGATGGGCACACGCTCGCCGGGCTGGACCACAATGACCGTGCCCACCTCGACTTCGTCGGGGTCCACCTGTTCCAGCTTGCCGTCCTCGCCCTCGATGTTGGCATAGTCGGGCCGGATGTCCATCAGGGCCGAGATGCTGCGGCGGCTCTTGCCGACGGCCACGCTCTGGAACAGCTCGCCGATCTGATAGAAGATGATAACGGCGCAGCCCTCGACGTAGTCGCCCAGCGCGAATGCGCCCACGGTGGCGACTGCCATCAGGAAGCACTCATCGAAGGCCTGACGGTTCTTGATGCCCAACAGGGCCTTGCGGAGCACATCCCAGCCCACCACGAGGTAGGGGATGCAGTAGAGCAGCAGCTCTGCCGCCATAGGCAGGGGCGGCAGCAGCTTGAGCACCAGCACCAGCGCCAGAGCGGCGAGGATGCGGTAGAGCATTTTCTTTTGTTTTTTCGTCATGGGTCTCAGGCCTCCTTTGGGGCACTTTTCTCAGATTCAACAGGTTTTCCCCACAAGGGGCTTGTTTTCCACCCTTTCCCCCGGCTTTTCCACGATGTTTTCCCGCAAAAAGCCTCAAATGCGCGTTTATTTTTCCACTTTTGCGCAAAGGATGTTGAAAACCCAGTGGAAATTGTTGAAAACCGATTTATTTTTCCACAGTTTCCACCCGCATCTCGTCCGCTGCGGCAGACGCTCAGATGCCGAAAATCTCGCAGTCGTCCTCCACCTTCTTGCAGGCAGCGAGGACGTTCTGCATGGTGGCCTTGGGGTCAGCGCCCTCGGCAAACTCGACGTTCATCTTCTGGGTCATGAAGCTGACGGTAGCCTTTGCCACGCCGGAAACGGTGTTGGCGGCATCCTCCATCTTCTGAGCGCAGTTTGCGCAGTCCACTTCGATCTTGTAGCTCTTTTTCATAATAAGTACCAGCCTTTCTTTCTATATAGCCGCTCCGCCGCAGGGTGCGGCAGGGCTTGCAGCATTTCAGGGGGCATCACTCTTCGATATGGTCCATGCCCATCGAGAGGATGCTGCGCACATGGTCGTCGTCCAGCGCATAGTAGACGGTCTTGCCGTCGCGGCGGAAGCGGACGAGCTTTGTGTCCTTCAGCACCCGCAGCTGGTGGCTCACCGCCGACTGGCTGAGCTGGACGGCGTTTGCGATGTCCTGCACGCAAAGCTCGTCGTCGTGGAGGGCATAGAGGATCTTGATGCGGGTGGAGTCGCCGAACACCCGGAACAGGTCGGCCAGCTCATAAAGCACCTCATCGTCCGGCAGCACCGGCGGGATCTTGGGCAGCTTTTCGGGGGAAGTGACCTCTTCAGCCATCGTTGTCACCCTTTCGTTTTTACATATGAACATCTGTTCATGTATTCATGATAACACGCAGACGCCCCCCTGTCAAGCGTTTTGGCACAAAAACTTATCATGCCTCCCAAATTGACAAAATAAACCGTAAAACGCCGGAAATTTGCAATCAGCTTGCGGTTTCATTTTGCAGGAAGGGTGTGATTTGGAAAGAAAAAAGCAACTCTATTCGAATTGCTTTTCCTCTATATATTCTTTTCGATTTTTATGCAGCCGTATTTGCTGTATCGTTCTCCTTTAGGTACTTCCATATTTTGTTTTATTGAATTTTAACAAATTTTCCCCATAATTTTTTTCTTCAAAACATCCCTGCTGTGTTTTATGTCCTCCCTCTGCTCCGCCACTCCTTCAAGGCCCACGGCAGATACATGAGGAACAGCGCCAGCGCGATGGCAGGCAGAAAGCCCAGAATATAATACTTTTCGCCTAGCAGCTCTGTAAATGTACTGGTGATGATATTCCCATAGGGATTATTGAGAAAATAGAAGTTGGTGCCAAGCGGCTTATTCAAAAAGTAGATGGGCAGGGCGGATCCAAACAAGAACGCCAGCACCTGTGGGATTCGCCGAGGGCTGGGACGATAACCACCCACCACCAGCAGGGTAGGATAGAGTACCAGCAGGGCATGGATACTGACGGAGTGCAGATTGATGAGCGTCCACCAAGAGGGGACATCCAGCCAGCTGGGGCAGAGCAGGGCCAGCGCCGCACCCGGGATGCAGAGCGCATAAAGCTCCTCTTTGCACCAATTCCTGTCCGTGAGGGTGTTGTATAGGCAGACAAAGACATTGATGCTGCACAGGTGCAGGGGCAGATAACTCCAATTCCACTGGCCGGTCAGCTCCATCCCCAGCAGGAGGGCAGCTTCGTCCAGCACAAGTAGGAGAGTGACTCCTATTAAAATACGCCGCCGGGTGCTGGCAGAGCTGCGGCGATACCACCAAGCCATTCCTGCAATGAATGCAAGCGAAAGAGCCAATTCTGTGAGGTGGATGCCGCCATACAGCGGATAACACCGGTAATCGGCTCCAAATTCAGCGTGGGTGATGTCGTAGGATTTCCAGAAATCATTCATCTTCTCTCACTCCTTGTCCAGCTTATGATACCGCTTTTGGCTTCAGGCGGAAAGAGTTTTGGAGAAAAAATCCCGAAAACAGATGCAATGACCGATATTTTGTGGTATCCTTACGAATGTGAAATTATCTGCCGCAAACTGTGGCAGCACGAAGATTTGAGAAAGAAGGCATTTTTATGTTAGAGACTGGCATCCGCGGCAGACAGAGCGTCGCCGTCACCCCTGAAAACACCGCCAAGACGATGGGCAGCGGCACGCTGAACGTCTTCGCCACCCCCGCACTGGTGGCGCTGGCCGAAAAGACCTGCTGGATGAGCGTCGCCGACGCACTGGACGAGGGCTGCGGCTCTGTGGGCACCAAGCTGGAGCTGGAGCACACCGCCCCCACCCCCGTGAGCATGACCGTTACCTGCGAGAGCGAGCTGACCGCCGTGGAGGGCCGCAAGCTGGTGTTCAAGGTATCCCTGTACGACGAGAAAGGCCCCGTGGGCGGCGGCGTCCACGAGCGCTTCGTGGTCAACGACGCCAAATTTGCCGCCAAGGCCGAGAGCAAGAAAGGTTAATCTTTTTGCTCTCCGCGCCCGGCAAGCTCGATGGGCGGCGGGTCGGCAGCCAGAAGCTGCTGCTCGGCCCGGGCCTGTGCTTCCTGCAGGAGCCGGGCTGCCTGCTCGCTGGCGCGGAACAGTTCCAGATACATCGCTTTATAGTCCGGCGCAGCCAACACCCCCTTCCGTCCCCGTTCTTGGGGATAGTCTGCCCGGCAGACCGCAAAAAAATCAAGTGAGGAGCTTATCATGAAAAAAACCAATCTTTCGTGGGTGGGTGCTCTTCTGGTGTTTGCCCTGCTGCTGTGGTGCACCGCAGCAACGCCCGGCAAGATCGCCGACCCCTCCACCTACACCTGCGCAGTATACAGCTCTGCGCTCTCCCTGCTGCCCCCTGTGGTGGCCATCGTTCTGGCCCTGAACACCAAAGAGGTCTACACCTCGCTGCTGGTGGGCATCGCCACCGGCGCACTGCTCTACGCCAACGGCAACCTTGAGCTTGCGCTGACCACCCTCTTCTTCAACGAGGACGGCGGCATGATCTCCAAGCTGTCCGATTCCAGCAATGTGGGCATCCTCGTCTTTCTGGTGATGCTGGGCATCCTTGTGGCCCTGATGAACAAGGCCGGCGGCAGCGCCGCGTTCGGCCGCTGGGCCTCCACCCACATCCACACCCGGGCCGGGGCACAGTTTGCCACCCTGATTCTGGGCGTGCTCATTTTTGTGGATGACTACTTCAACTGCCTGACCGTGGGCTCCGTGATGCGCCCCGTGACCGATCGCTTCAAGATCTGTCGCGAGAAGCTGGCATGGATCATCGATTCGACCGCGGCCCCCATCTGCATCATCGTGCCGGTTTCGTCGTGGGCCGTAGCGGTTGGCGGCTATTTGGGCGAAGACGGCTTCAACACCTTCGTAGCCTCGATCCCCTACAACTTCTACGCGCTGCTCACCATCGTGTTCGTGTTCGCTATGTGCGCTTGCGGGCGCGATTTCGGTCCGATGAAGCGCGCACAACAAGCCTTTGAGACGCGCTTCAAGCAGCCGCGCAAAGGCATCAAGCATGCCGCCGAAGAATCGCTCGCGCCCAGTTCGAGTGCGGTGCGCGAAGACATCGATGAGACGCTTGAAGACAACGTACGCCTACAGGATATGGCGGGTGAAGCACTGGATGCCTACGACCAGCTCCACATCGCGCGCAACGGACGCGTCTACGACCTGATCGTGCCGATCCTCGTGCTCATCATCTTCTCGATCCTGGGCATGATGTATGCAGGCGGCTTCTTCCAGGGCATCGATTTCGCGACTGCCATGGGTGAAAACCCCATCATGGGTCTGTGCATCGGTTCGGTGGTTGCGCTGGTAGTTGCAGCGCTGCTCTATCTGCCGCGCAAGCTGCTGAACCTTTCGAGCTTCATCACCGGCGCATCGGAAGGCGTTCGCTCGATGGTCGAAGCCATCATGATCTTGGTGCTTGCCTGGTCGTTAGGGGGTTGCTGCCGCTATATGCTCGGCACCGGCACCTTCATCGCTGGCTTGCTCGATTCCGCTGGTTTCGCGCTGCAGTTCCTCCCTGTAGTGATCTTCATCGCTTCAGCATTCATCGGGTTCGCCATGGGTACTTCTTGGGGAACGATCGCGCTTGTGATTCCGATCGTAATCGGCGTGTTCACGCCCGAAAGCCCGCTTTACCTGCTCACGATCGGCGCAACGCTTGCTGGCGCGGTCTATGGTGATCATATCTCGCCCATTTCGGACACGACGATCCTCTCGTCTGCCGGCGCAAGCTGTAATCACCTAGCGCACGTTACCACGCAGCTGCCTTACGCGAGCTTGGTGGCGGGCATTTGCTTGGTTGGATATCTTGTTGCAGGGTTGAGCCTCTCACCTTGGCCTTCGCTGGTTGGCGGATTAGCTCTCATTCTCCTGTTCATAGGAGGCTTGGTCGTGAAGAACAGACCGAGCGAATAAGGCTGGGTGCTCTTTTTGACGAAAGAAAACTCTTTTGCGACGCGTGGCTCGATCGACCGACGGATAACGAGATGCCTAGACATTACTTAGACGCCTAGCTGCATGCTGTCGCTCAAATACTTCGCTGGCGATGCTTCCTTGCGACGATCAGCACCCCAGAAGCAACACGACAAGAAGCCTGGTCCCACATGACAGCCGATAGTAGGTCCGCACGATGATTCCAAGAAGAACGCTGGCGTCTCTGAATGCTTGTTGATAGCCTTTTCGAGCTTCTCAACATCTTCGTAGCAATCGGCGTTACCGATAGAGCACACTGCCACCTGAGGATCATGCAGGGAAAGATAGTTTTCGGCCATGCGGCGGATGCCCTTCTTGCGACCATGCGCAATGCCATTCAGCTCAAGCTTGCCATCGAGAGAGACCGTGAGCATCGGCTTGATGTCGAGCTTCGTTCCCACCACAGCAACGCCTGAGGGAATGCGGCCTCCTCGCGCGAGCGCTTTCAGATCGTCCACCATGAAATGAATATGCATATAGTTATGAGCTTCGGTTGCCCACGCTATCATCTGCTCGAGCGGCATTCCCTTTTCGCGCTGGCGAACTGCCTCCCACACGAGCATGTTGAGCGGCGTGGCAGG
>OGPT01001986.1_pt1 | contig 17545 bp, 11 predicted proteins | sample 1552951 | NCBI WGS metagenome assembly OGPT01 (sample SAMEA2580224, study PRJEB22360) | human gut metagenome | biome: human gut; feature: human-associated habitat; material: faeces | place: Denmark | collected 2008/2010
GTCCGGTACCCGTATGTCAATTTCAGAGATCAGCGATGAGCTGTCCTTCAGCAGCCGCAGTTACTTTTTTTCCAGCTTCCAGAAGGAAACCGGCATGTCACCGACAAAATACCGGCAGCTCTATGCAAAATCCTAAAAAACTTTTTGCTGTCTCTCACTCACTGATACGGTATCTGCGCGGCGTCATCCCATATTTTTTCTGAAAAATCCGATGAAAATAGCTGATATTGTCATAGCCGACCGCCATGGAAATATCTATCACATTCATGGCTGTCGTGCGGAGCAGATATGCCGCCTGACTCAACCGCTTTGCCTGAACCAGATCTGTATAGGTCTTTCCGGTTCTTTTTCTGATCTCCTTTGACAGCCAGTAAATATCAAAATGCAGTTCCTCTGCCAGTTCTGTGAGTTCACCGCTTTTATAATGTTCCTCCACATAACTCAACACCTGGATAATAAACTTCTGCTGCTCACTGGCTGCATCCGTCTCCATCTTATCCATATGGTTCATCAGCTGCAAAAATAAAAGTCCCATCGTTGCCTGATTGATGCTCCGCTTGTTCGGCTGTTTATTCACGATCGTCCAGATCAGATTTTCTAAAAGATTCTGCACCGGAAGCACCTCTGCAACCTTAAAATGCAGATACCCTGCCGAATGATTTTCGCCCCTCAGACAGTCCACGATAAAATCTCGCAACTGGTTTTCCTCTGTCTCTATCATCTTTAACCCATAGTCAAAAAATTCCGGGAGAATGATAAAATTCACTGCCACATCCCCTTCTCCTGCCGGATAGATCTCCTGCACGGCATTCTGGTTTAAAATGAGCAGTTCTCCCTGCTTTAAAATCACATCTTCCCCATTGATCACATGATGTGTGCTGCCGGAACACATATAGATCATCTCCACATAATTATGGGTATGTTCCGGAAAATGGATAAATCTCGTATGTGTCCGCACCTGAATGAGTTTTCCTGCCTCCAAAAGCTTTGTGGCATCGATCACATTCGAGTTTTCTTCCATATAGATTTCTTTTTCAATCGTCTTTTCCCCGGATAAAATACGCTGTTCTTCCGGTGTGATCTGTTGTAACTTTTCCAGAATCTCTCCTGTCATCGCATTCTCTGCTCCTTAAAATACGTCATCATCTCATGTGTCAGGCTTAACTTCTCCCTATCCTCCGGGACATCGTGATAATCCACCCACTCTGCCACGGAGAGTTCTTCCTCGTCTAAGTGGATCTCTTCCTCCTCTGCAAGCTCACAGAAATAGCCGAGTAAAAGATTACTGTCAAAGCCCCATGGCTGGCTCTTATAATAACGGATATTCTTCACAGCAAGTCCGACTTCCTCCATGACTTCCCTTTTGACTGTCTCCTCTGCCGTCTCTCCAATTTCTGTAAATCCTGCGATAAGCGCATACCTTTTGTACTCTCTGCCCGCATATTTCGTCATGAGGATTTTATCGCCGTGCGTGACTCCCACGATGACCGCAGGTGCGATCTTCGGAAATACCATGTTCGTGCAGCACGGACACTGAAGCATCCGCTGTGTTTCGCTGTGAACCAGTTTTTCCCCACATCTGCCGCAGAACTGATTGTCACGATACCATACAAATAAATGCCATGCGGTAGCAGCCACTAGGACACGCTCCTTTGGCTGCATTGCCCGGACATCAAACATCTTATAAAAACGAAACTCGCCGATTTTTGTATCCGCTCCGATCTCTGTCAGAAAGTATTCTTCCTCCCCTATGGAAAAAAGATAAACACACGGCGGCACCTCCCTGCCAAGCACATTTTCGTTGTAATCCTTCCACTGTTCGTAAGTCAAAAACTGCAGTTCCCCATTGTATTCCAGATATACTGTTCTCTCTCCAAAACCAAACATTCTGCTGCCTGCATGCGGTACTTTCTTTTTATAGGAATTATCCAACTGCATTGGTGCAATATCCTGTATCATTTTCTTAGATTCCTTTCATTTTAAAGCTTTTCCTATTGTAAAACATTTTGATTTTTTGTACAATAAAATTATATTGTTATAGGGAAAAGAAGCTGCCGCCTTATGGCTGCTACCAAGGGGTTTTTATCATGTATCACAACAAAAAAATTGGAGTTTTTATCTCCCATATCATGGGATTTTACCAGAAAAATGTATGTCAGGGTATTATTGACAAAGCGTTAGAATACGGTTACACTGCTGAAATTTTTGCTTCTATGGATGGCGAGAATCTCGGGGACTACAGTCTGGGAGAGGAAAGCATTCTGACACTGCCGAATTTTGATGATTTAAGCGGTGTTATTTTTGCGTCTGAAACTTATCCAAACGAACAGTTAAAGGATCATATCTATTCCCTGCTGAAAGAAAAATGCCACTGTCCGATCATACAGATTGCTGTTTATAAGCAGCAGTTTCCCTCTGTTTCCTTAGAAAATAACCATCCTTTTTTTGATATCACAGAACATCTCATCACAGAACATCACTACAAAAATATCTGTTATTTTGGATGTGCCGATGAGCGTTTCTTTTCGGATGCAAGAGAACATTTTTACCGGGACGCATTAAAAAAACATGGCATTGCACCACACGTACATTCCATCTATACCGGAACCTACACTGCGCAGTCCGCTGCTGAAGCACTCCGCTTCTTTGAAGAAAATGAAACAAAACCGGATGCGGTTGTCTGTTACAATGATAAACTGGCACTTTTACTGATGACTGCTGCCATCTCTGCCGGTTATCATATTCCAGAAGACCTTGCGATCACCGGCTGCGACCACAGTGAAGAAGGACAGAATCTCACACCTTCTCTCACAACTGTCTCTTTCCCTGTCTATGAACTTGGGGAAGCTTCCGTGGAAAAACTGATGAAATTAATACATGGGGAAAATGTTCCTGCCATCACAGAGGTGCATGCCGGGATGGTTCTGGGCAGTTCCTGCGGCTGTAACAACGCAAAAAAAACACCTGTCATTTACTATGAACAGAAACTGAATAACCAGATTGCTTCTCTGGAGTCCTCTATTTTAAGTTCCATGAAAATGTCTGCTGAATTCCAAAATATTGCCGACATAGATGAAGCGATGGATCTGTTGGAGAATTACGTTCATTCTATTCCAAACTGTTCAGAATTTTACCTGTGTCTGTACGCCAGCTGGGACAGCGTTTCCCAGCATATTCTGGAATTAACGGAAAATGAAATGGATTTTGAACCAAGTCAGGATGAGATTATTTTAAAATTAAGTCTGCGTGATGGAAAAAGGCTGCCGGAATGCAGTTTTACCAAGCGTTCCCTCCTGCCGGAACATATCTACAAACAGTCAGATTCTGCCTACCTTTATTTTCCGCTGTTCTTCAAGAATAAGACTTTTGGCTATATTGCCTTGGCTTACGAGAACAACCGCATTGACTATCACTTCCAGCTCGTGCACTGGTTTATGAATATCAACCAGTTATTAAAACGTTTAAGTGACGCAAAACGTACTTCGATCCTCGTCTCTCACTTGGAGGACATTTACACCAAGGATGCGCTGACCGGACTTTATAACAAACACGGCTATCTGCACCGTGAAACGCTGTTACTTCAGGAAGCTGCAGAAAACCAAAGTACTGTCACCTGTTTTCTGTTTGATTTAAACCGCCTGAAATATATCAATGACCACTACGGTCATAATGAGGGAGATTTTGCGATTCAGGTCATCGGACATGCCCTATCTAGTGTCACCCGTTCCACCGATATATGCGCAAGATTCAGTGGCGATGAATTTTATCTGCTTACAATGGATTACACAAAAGAAGACGCCGATGAACTCCTCACCCGCGTCTATAAGTACTTAGATAATTATAATAAATTAAGCCACAAGGAATATACGATCTCTGCCAGCGGCGGCTATGCCCAGTCCACACCGGGTGCATCTCTTTCCAAAGAGGATGTCAAAGCTTTATTTTCCAAGGCAGATGAGCATATGTACCAGCAAAAACAGATTTTTCATCAGGATTTGGACAAATAAGCATTGTGACGGTATTCTGTCGGAGATACTCCACAGGTTGCTTTAAAAATTTTCATAAAATGCTTTTCATTGTCATACCCGACTGCCTGACTGATCTCGATAATCTTCATATCGGTTTCGGTCAGGAGTTTTTTTGCCTCTCTCATGCGGATTTCCTTGAGATAATTCACAAAATTGCTTCCTGTATACTGCTTGAATGAGTAGGAAAACAGGGAGTAATTCATGGAAATATAATTGGAGACGACCGCCATGTTCAGATCCTTTGCATAATTTTCTTCTATATAATCCACAGCCATTTTGATTTTCTGTACATTCTTATTCTGGTCATAGCTGCTATTAATCTTCTCATGAAGCTGCATCACAAATTCCATGACCTTATCCTCGTAGGAATCGATACAGTTTTCACTCCAGATTTCTTTGCACTCCGATAAAAGTTCTCCCTCTGTCTCTAAAGCATTCTGATAGGTTTTCTCTACCTCCGTAAAGAAATCTTTCATACAGCTCTCAAAAACAGCCTCATCAATTCTTCCATTTTTCATTTCGTAAAAAAACTGATGAAAACTCTTTTCCAGATCGTCTGTATGATCTGTTCCGATCAACTGAACGCGCTGGATTCTGGCTGCCTCCTCTGTCAACTTAGCGGCCTCCGTGATAAGACCTTTCGGTATCTTTTCCTGAAATACACCGTACTGCGCTTCCACTTTATTGCGGACAAATGCTTTCTTTCGCATCATGACAGACTCCGCATATGCCTGACGGATGCTCTCTAAACCACAATGCGCCGCACTGATTCCAATATAACCATCCTGCAATTCGTTTTTCAATAAAAGGGAAAGGTTCTCTGCCGGAACAATAAAAATATCATTGCCATTCATATTTTTCATGAAAATATAATTATCGTCGGACAGTTCTCCCCGCTTGACCTGATTCTGACAGCACACATAATAATTTCCGGTATAAAAATGATCTGCATACTGACTTTCGATCGTGCGCTGTTCCTCTCCGGAAATCTCATCGGAAAGCATCAGGTGCCGCATCTGCTGATAACCAATTTTCTGATTGTTCTCCTCTTTCTCTTTCCGGCTCTCAATCTCTGCATTGAGTTTTTTTAAGATTTCGGTGATTTTTTCACGCTCAATCGGTTTTAAAATATACTCCCGCACCCCGTTTCTTAACATTTCCACCGCATAGGAAAAATCATCATAACCGCTGATTGCCACGGTAAGCGGAATATGTTCGAGGCTCTGCATTTTCTGTACCAGTTCGATGCCATCCATCTTCGGCATACGGATGTCCGTAAACATCACGTCAATCTCCTGCTCTTTCAGAATCTCAAGCGCAGTCTCTCCATTGTTGCACTCCATAATGACCTCGATTGGCACACCACTTCGCATAATCATTGTTTTGATTCCCTGACGGATCATTTTCTCATCTTCAACGATCAAAACTGTTTTCATTGCCTTCCTTACCCTCTTCTAATCCTGTATTTCTCTTCTGTCACAGTCTCCTGTGTCTTTATTTTTCACTTATGCTCCGAGTCGTTTTTCTCTGACTGTCTGTGCGTGATTGGAATCCGGACCATAATTTTTGTATAACACCCCAACTTGGATGCGATCTCGATTCCATACTGATCTCCAAATGCAATATGGATACGATCCTGTACATTTTTCAGACCGATTCCATTGCCGGAGCCTCCGTTGGAATCAATTTTTCCAGCAATCTTTAACCGAAGCTTCTCCACTTCTTCCTCTGACATACCTTTTCCGGCATCTGTGATCTCGATCACACAGTCATCTCCGTCTAAAATGCCCTTGATATAGATATTTGTGTCCTCTGCCATCTGTTCGATTCCATGATAAATGGCATTCTCGACGATCGGTTGCAGGGACATCTTCGGAATCTCCTGTTTTAATACCAGTTCCGGCAGGTTTAACGACAGATAAATCTCATAATCAAACCGCAGATTAATCAGAGCCATGTAGTTTTTAATGTACTCTAACTCCTGCTCCACAAGCACATTTCCTGATACCCACTTCATACTGTAACGCAGCAGTTTTCCCAATGCGGTCACCGCATCAGAAATGGCGTATTCCTCATCAATCTCTGCCATCATCTTAATCGATTCTAACACATTATAAATAAAATGTGCATTGATCTGATTCTGCAAAGCCCTGATCTCAGAATTTTTGGCTAACATCTCACGGTTTAAATTATCTTCCATCAACTCCTTAATGCGTTCCAACATCTTATTGATCTGCGTTCCGAGTTCGCCCATCTCATCCTTGCCACAGTTTTCGATCACGACATCAAGATCACCCTTCTGTACTTTTCGAATGGACTTTAAGATCTCATAAAACTGTTTTAACAGATGCTGCACAATACGGTTAATAAAAAACGCCAGCAATATGATAAATGCCAGCATGACAGACACAAACACATCACGCGTAAAATATACATTATGAACATTTTTTGTGATATCCTTCACACAGATCAGTGTACCGGAGAGTTCGCGCACCGGCATATAAGAGATCACAAGATTTTTTCCATCCAATTTTTTATAAATGGTCTGCATCTTGTCCTCTGTTGGACGCTGTCTTAAAATATCGTCAAGCAGCGCTGAAGATTCTGTCTGTTCTTTCTCTCCAAAATAGGTTACTCCCTCATCCGAATAAAAGAAACTCCACTCATCCTCAATTCCCTCGTACAGGCTTGGAAACATATTCTCCATCGTCATGGCAGACTCGATCACACCAACTTTTCCATTGTCACTGTCAATGATCGGTGTGACAAGTGAAATAATCTTCCGGTTCTGATTCATCGTATAAGAATTGAAAATATTATCTGTGTAATCAAAATTCCAGCCCACATATTTATCCTGCTTAGCCCACTCCTGTTTTTTCATACGGGATGCATTATATAAAATCGGCATCATCTCCTGCACACTGTCATTCACCGCATAGACACGGACGCCGTACAGCAATGGGTTATTGTTGACTAACCGTTCCAATGCCGACACTTCGTTATTTTTAAAATCCAGCCAGTCCGCCGTAGAGATTTCTCCTCCAATCGCAGATGCATTCAACATTCGAAGCAGAGAATCATCACTTAAGAAAAACTGTGTGGACATATTGATAGAATCAATCTTTGTCTTGATTCCATCCTCGTTCCGCTGCATCGTATATTCCATGTAATCCATGTTCTCCTGCACCGCATTCTGCTCCATAACATAGAACAAAACCCCTGCAAACACCCCGATTGGGATCACCATAAACAGAATGATAATGCTGGTAAATTTGATATTTAACTTTGTATTTCGAAACAGCTCTCTTATTTTTTTCATTCGCTAATTTCCATTTTTTCGTTTGCTGCATTCATTAATACTGTTTTCTGTTTCAAAACTTCCTGATAGCCCATGGCATTCCTTTTTTCCACAAATTCTTCAAATATTTCATCAAACTGTACTTCATCCGGTGCGAGAAGAAGCTTCGGCAGTGTCTCACTCCAGAGTTTTGTACATTTTTCATCCATAGCCGCAATTTCAGGACTTGTCGACAAACTTACATCATACTGTCCATTGTAGACTGTATATTTGCATGCCCACTCGAGCAACTGCTCAGTAGCAGGACCTGCCTTCTGCTTCCACTGAAGCTGCATGACATTATTCTGCAGCATCCAATAAGCATCATCTGCGCCGTATAATCTGTCGTAAGTCTCCCGATCGGAATTTAAAATTTTGCTGACATCCTCTTTTAATACTGGCTTACCATCCACGATATCGTAAGTAACCCCTTCCACACCGAGATAAATCAACATCTGTCCATGCTCACTCATCATATAGTCCATAAACGCTATGGCACGTTCCGGATATTTACAATTTTTTGAGATCAGCGTTAATGTCCATCCATTCACATTGTTAGTCGGCAGTGTCGGATCATCCCCATTGGAATTTCTCGGTCCCTCAACCGCCATATAAATGCTGTCCGGATCATTCTCATACAATGCTTTTTGCTGTGAGATCATATCACTGTACTGATAGAGCATACAAAAATACCGACCTTTTGCCAGTTTTTCTTCCATCTGTGTCCGTGTATCCACAAAGATATCATTGGCAAGCAGCCCTTCCTCCCCCAGTTCACGGAACATTTTTAACCATGTAACATACTCTGGGTCTGTATATCTGTCATAATATTTTCCATCCTTTTCCCACGGAACCGCAAGAAAATTCATCAGATATTTGTCAAAAGAAACATTTCCCTGATGATCAAATGCATGGGATCCCACCGGAATCAGTTTTTCCCCATTCACCTCAGGAAACATCTCTGCCGCTTTCTCCACTGCTGCTTTAAATCCTTCCGGTGTTGTCATATCCGGACTTCCAATTGCCTCATAAATATCTTTACGCACCAGAAACGTCTGATTGGATGTGATATCATCATGCTCTTTCACCTGTTTTGGTGTAACCGTGGAACACGGATATCCATAAATATTGCCATCATCCATTGTATACCAGTTCACCACATCTGCATCTGTGACCTGCCAGAAATAGGCATCATAATCATCTGCAAGTTCATTTAATGCGTAGACTATGTTCTCTTCGATCATCTGGTTCACCTGTGGCTCCCAATACCCTAATGTGATCAGATCAGGCAGAGAATCCGATGCGATCAGTGCATTTAATTTTTCTGTTTCATTCCCGATCGGTGTGATAAAATTAATATTTACTCCTGTCTCCTCCGTAATCTTTTGAGAGACTGCATTCTCTCCCCACGGTGTTGCAAACCAGGAATAATTGACATACCAGTCTAACGTAACAGGTTCTCCGGCATATTTTTCCCATGCAGGCGTGTCCTCATCACCCTGTGAGGTGTCCTCCACCTGAGATGTCTCCACAGCCTGTCCTTCTCTTTCCGCTCCACAGCCCGTCAAAACATTTGTCATCCCGGCTGTCATGGCCACTGCCATGCCCCATGCGATCATTTTTCTGATTCTGTATGTAACCATAAAACTTCCCCTTTATTTCTGTTTCCAAGTATCTTTATCATACCATTTTCTTTCGTTTCCCGCAAACCCCGGCGGATCAAATTGCCTGTTTTCATGACATTTTTCGAGTTCTTTTTACCTTCTTTTTAAACACGCAAAAGCGCTACCCAAATTTTTTGAGTAGCGTTTCTGCTTTTATCTATTTAGAGAAGAATATGGTAAGGAAACTATTTTATGTACTGTCATTATTCTTTTACAGCACCTGCAGAAATACTGCTGATGATGTATTTAGAGAAGAATGCAAATACGAGTAAAATCGGAATTACAGAAATTGCAACGGCGAGATAAATCGCGCCCTGGTTTGCAGTAATATCTGTTGATGCCCTTAAAGTTGCCATCATAACCGGTAATGTAAATTTCCCGTTTTTATTTAAGATGATCATAGGTAACAGGTAAGCATTCCATCCACCGATGAATCCCATGATACTCATGGTTGCAATTCCAGGTGACATGATCGGGATTGCGATTCTGTGGAATGTATATAACTCGCTTGCTCCATCAATTCTTGCTGCCTCGATCAGTGACGGCGGCATGACGGAAAGTACATACTGTCTTAAGAAAAATACGGTTCCCGGTGAAGCAATTGCCGGAATGATCAATGGGATATAAGAGTTTACCAGATGAAGTTTGGTACATAAGTTATAAAAACCGATCAGACCAAGCTGTCCAGGTATCATCATGAAAATCAAAATCGTCATGAATAATACTTTATTTCCCTTGAATTTATACATTGCCAGTGCATAAGCTGTCATAGCGGAAAAGTATGCACAGAGTAATGTAGATGGAACTGCTACTTTCAAACTGTTCCACATACCTAAAAACAGGTTGAAGTATTTAAATACAGTAGCCCAGTTTTCTTTTAAATAAACACTCGGAATCAGAGTAAATGATTTCATAATCTCAGATCCGCTTCGTGTTGCGTTGACAATCATTAATAAAAATGGAAACATACACACTACACTAAGCAGGATTAGTAAGATATATAAAATTGTTTTTTTGATTTTATATCCAATGCCGTTCATAGTAATCCTCCTTATTTCGTCTTAGATGAAGCCCGTTTTTTTGCACGGCGTGCTGCTGCTTTATCTTCATCCTTGTTAAATACTTTTAACTGTATAATGGAAACAGCTAAAATGATAAGGAATAATACATAGGCAATTGCGGATGCATAACCGGTCTGTGTTGTTCCTGTTGTAAATCCAAATTTATAGAGATACATTACCACTGTGTATACAGAGTTATAAGATGCTCCTGCCGGATTTGACATCAAATATGGCAGATCGAACATCTGTAATCCACCGATCAATGATGTGATCGCTACATAAAGTAACATCGGTCTTAATAATGGTAATGTGATTTTTCCAAATACGGTCCATCTTCCGGCTCCGTCAATTGCTGCTGCCTCGAAATAATCTTTTGAGATTCCCTGCACACCAGCCATTAACATAATAAAGGAATTACCAAACCACATCCAGGAACTGATCACTGCGATAGTCACACCTGCTGTTGCAGATGATCCAAGCCAGTCGACCGGAGTGTAATTTGCACCAAATAACCGATAGATGCCTGCAATAATCTGGTTGAACGTTCCATAACGCCAATCCAGTAATGTCTGAAATAAGAATGCAACAGATGTTGCTGCAATTAAGTTCGGTAAGTAATAAATAATACGGAAAATTCCAAGTCCTTTGATTTTGTATTTAATATCACTAAATACAATGGTAAGTAAAAATGCAAGTCCGAGCTGTAATACGATATTCACACCCCAGATCCTTACCGTGTTCCAAAGCGCTCTCCAGAAAAATTTATCTGTGAATACACGCTTGTAATTGTCAAACCAGACCCATGATGTCACGCCAACTCCTGCAATCTTGGCATTTGTAAAACTGAAATATAAGGTTCTTAATACCGGATAAACACTAAAAATACAAAATACAATAACAAATGGTAAAACGAAGAAGTATCCCACGTTATCATATTTTTTCAAACCATTTTTATTCTTTCCCATATTCTGCCATTCTCCTTCTTCATAACTATCTCAGAGGATAGCCATTTTTCCTGTACTCTTTTATCTTTCCTTACAGTCTGCACATTTGCTGTGCAGACCGTAAGAAAATGATTTTGGAGATATTTTTATCTGTTTACTGTGATTTCAGGATAGGTTGCTTCAATTGTATCGTAGAAGTCAGAGATTGCTTCATCCTTTGTCTTCTCACCAGTTTTAACAGAAGAGATTGCATTTCCCCAAGCATCGCCGATACCTTTGTCGTATCTTGTTACTTTAGAAGTATCGATGTACTGTGCCTGATCTAACCAGAACTGGTATAATTTCTCACCACCGTAAATCTGGTTCTCATCATCTTTGTGTTTATCAAGAGCTGATTTTAAGGAAACTGTATCACCCTGTGAGTATTCAATCCACCAGTCAGCTGTATCTTCATTTAATGTACAGAATTTTACGAATTCCCAAGCTGTGTCTTTTCTTTCAGACTGAGAAGAAATACCGATATATGTACCACCGTCAAATCCTGCTGCTGGTCCAGAGCAAACGCCCCATAATCCAGATGTCTCACCTACGTTATCTCTCATAGTAAGTACACCCCAGGAAGGAAGACCAAATGCGAATACAGTTGTTGTATCAAGTCCTTTTGTTGCCTCTGCGAACTGATCTGCATCCCAAACGTTAACGGAATCATCTGCATAAGACTGGATATCTGCTGTTAAGATAGGTACCTCGCCAGCCATAGCCTGATACCAAGGTGTTGACCACTGGTTTGCATATGCTGTTAAGTCATTCTGATATAAGTCAACGCAAAGATCCATGTAATCAAGTCTGGACTGATCAACATTTAATGTTCCATCTACTACCCATGCACTGTCACCGGAGAATACGTTCATCTCTGCATCAGAAGAGAAGATTCTGTATCCAGCGTCTTTTAATGTCTGAGCTGTCTCTAAGATAGTAGGATAATCTTTGAATAATTTTCCAACTTCGTCCGGATCATCTGTTCCGAATACTTCTTTTGCGATATCTCTTCTGTAGTAGATACCTGCTGGTGTGATCTGGTAAGAGATTGCTCTCTGGATACCATCGTCATCCTGTCCAACCTGCCATACGTAGTCAACGATCTGATCTGCGTAATCCTTTGCTCCGAAATCATCTAAGTTTGCGAAGAATCCTGCATCGTAGAAATCTTCGAGCATCTGTGGCTCACCAACAATGATATCAGGCTCTGACTCGCCAGCAAGTAATGCTGTCTGAACCTTTGTCGGATAATCTGCAGGCTCGATAACTACAGTATCAACCTCAACGCCTGTCTCTTCCTGGAACTTCTTACCGAAGTCAACAAGGTCATTTGCAAGTGTCCATACGACAAGCTTATCATCAAGCTTTGTCTCTTCTGCCCCGCCCTGTGTGCTGCTGTTGTTTGAAGCACTGTTTGAGCTGTCGTCTTTGCCACCACATGCCATCATAGAGAATGCCATGGTTCCGATCAGTAATACTGATACAACTTTCTTCCAATTCATAAAAATATCCTCCTTTTATGTTCCAACACTTATTGTTGATAATCATATTATAGGAGGATATCTTTTTATAAAAAATGCATCGATTTTTAAAAAGGTGTCATTTTTTTAGTCTTCAAAAATATAAGTTGTGATACTATGTGACTTCACCTGCTCATTGACGCCTACACCGCCCTCAATCAGCGTGATCTCCACATCTTTTTCGCTCCGGTTGAGCACAACGGTCACGCGGCTTCCGTCAGGATTTAAGAATCCGACTGTTTCCACATCCGATGTATAGCGGGTTGTTGCGATATGTACCGCACCTTTTTCGATATAGCGGCTGAACTGACCGATATAATAGTAGGTCAGGCGTTTTTCAAACGTATCGTTTTCCGGATCACACATGATCGGAGCTGCACAGAAGTTACCGACATGGTTCGGACCACCCTTGGTATCAAGGAACAGATTCCAGTCAAAATACGTGGTGATACCGGAAGCTAAGTTTCCTAAGATATCGTGTGCATACATCTCTGCTTTATAGGTTTCTCTCGTATCTGCAAAACGTGAATACTCCACACAGCCCTCCGAGAAGATTACTTTTAATTCCGGGTATTCTTTTTTTACCATATCGATTGCCTCGAAATGGTCTCCGGTGTACCAGTGGATTGCTACACCGTCAATATATTCTCTTGCTTTCTCGTTTGCCATTGATTCTTCCACGCGGTCGAAAAGAATATCTTTGTTGTGATCCCAGATAAAGATGGCAATATCGCCAAGTCCGGCTTCTTTTAAGGTCGGTCCGAGATAATCCGCAACGAATGCTGCTTCCTCAGAAGCACTGTAGATACAGGAATCCCAGGTCTGCACTGCTGCAGGCTCATTCTGGATCGTAAGTGCATCAATCTGTATGCCTTTTTCCCGGTATGCCTGAATGAACTTCACATAATAGTCTGCCCATGCCTGATCATACTCTTTTTTAAGCTGTCCACCGTGGTTCATATCACCATTCGTCTTCATGAATGCAGGCGGAGACCATGGGGACATCAAAAATGTCATGGAATCGGATGCTACAAGGTTATGTTTTGCGATCGCATCGCGCAGAAGCGGAAGGATCTCTGCCTCGTCGTGTTCAACACTGAATGTCTTAAGTTCGCTGTCTCCGTCTTCGATATACGTATAATTGCCCAAGCCGAAGTCGCAGCTGTTCATATGTACACGACCAATGTTGTACTTCAGTCCATCCTCTCCGAAATATGCCTCGATCATCTCGGCTTTCTTCGCCTCGCTCATCGCCATATAGTTATGTGCGCTCGCCTCTGTGAATGCACCGCCAAATCCATCGATCGTCTGGTACTTTACCTGTGGATACACGTTGATGACATGCATGCAGTCTTCCTGCTCCTTCGGCGCAATGTTACTTTCCTGCCAGAGAAGATTCTCGGCTTCACATGTTACAATTTTCTTAATATTCTTCATATAATACCTCCTTATAAACCCGCTGATCGCGAAACGTCTGTGGCGGCGGTATCGGGCGGGGCGGGACTCTGCGGCTGGCTCCTATGAGGAGCACGATTTTAGACAAAATTGCTGAATTTGCGAAAATCATGGCTGGGCTCAATTTTTGTGTCCGAGCAACGCTTCGACTGCGGCTCTTCGAATGTCCGCCTGACACAGCTGTGCTCAAAATTTCTAGTCTGCCTAAATGGGCGTCCTCAGAATGGGGCAGCCGCTGAATCCGCCGAACAGCCGCCACCGCAAAATTTGCATAAACAATAATGTATGATATAGAAAACAGGAGAACTCATATATGATCAACCAGATAAAGATAAGTGATTTTCAGGCACCGGAATTGGATATCTATGCACGAACGAAAGAGGTTGTACTTCTCAATCGGGCACGACCGGAAGAGGGCATTTTTATAGCGGAGAGTCCGAAGGTCATTGAGCGTGCATTAGACAGTGGCTGTGAGCCGATTTCGATTCTAATGGAAGAACGTCATATAGAAGGCGAAGGAAAGCCTGTATTGGAGCGGTGTAAGGACATTCCAGTCTACACCGCAGAATTTGATGTGTTAAAAGAACTGACCGGTTTTCCACTGACGCGCGGCATGCTTTGTGCAATGCACCGCCCGGCACTTCCAAGTGTGCAGCAGGTGTGTGAACATGCAACCCGTATCGCAATCCTTGAGGATGTCGTTAATCCGACGAACGTGGGGGCAATCTTCCGGTCTGCAGCAGCGCTTGGCATGGATGCCGTATTGCTGACGCCAGCCAGCAGCGATCCACTTTATCGACGTGCGATTCGTGTCAGTATGGGGACAGTATTCCAGATTCCATGGACTTACGTGGATAAACATACGAAGTGGCCAGAGGAAGGAATGAAGATATTGCGTGAATTAGGATTTAAGACAGCTGCATTTGCATTAAAAGATGATTCGGTCAGTATCGATGATCCGCAGCTGATGAACGAGGAGAAGCTTGCGATCCTGCTTGGCACCGAAGGGGATGGTCTTGCCACAGAGACGATCGCAGACTGCGACTATACTGTGAAGATTCCGATGTCCCACGGAGTCGATTCGCTCAATGTCGCAGCTGCCAGTGCCGTAGCATTCTGGCAGTTGGGTAATCATACTTAAAGAAGACGAAAGCCCTATCCGATATCACGGGTAAAGTGAAAACCGGATAGGGCTTTTTATGCACATAAGAATCAGACTTTGATAATACCAAGTGCTTCCGATACTGCAAAAAGCAGAATTAATAACAGGCACACCGGTGCCACATATTTGAGCATTGCAACGATCGGCTGGATCAGTGTACCGATTCCGGCAATGATCATCGCGCTCTGGATCAGCATGGCGCTTTGGGCGGAGGAAAGTCCGCTGGCACCTGCCACGATCAGAATCGGTCAAAATACAATCGTTTTTTGCAACTGTAACAATTTCAAACAAATATTGCCATGCTCTGCAATACAAATTTTTGGGGGCGTTCATTATAATGAGATTAGAACAAAAAAAGACAAGTACAAGGGGTGTTTTATATGCAATATGGACATTTTGATAATGAAAAAAGAGAATATGTCATTGACCGCGTAGATTTACCGGTTTCATGGACGAATTACCTTGGCGTTAAGGATATGTGTGTTGTTGTCAACCATACGGCAGGCGGCTACATGTTCTACCAGACACCAGAATATCACAGAGTCACGCGTTTTCGTGGTAATGCGGTTCCGATGGATCGTCCAGGACATTATGTATATATCAGAGATAATGAGGATGACGATTATTGGAGTATTTCCTGGCAGCCGGTAGGAAAGCCTCTTGATCAGGCAAAATACACTTGCAGACACGGAATGAGTTATTCCGTTTATGAATGCGATTACAAGGGAATTCAGGCAAGTCAGACACTCGTTGTTCCGATGAATGATCCGGTTGAGTTATGGGATGTCCGATTAAGGAACACAACCGATAAAGAACGCAGATTATCGCTTTTTTCTTACTGTGAATTCTCGTTCCATCACATTATGATCGATAATCAGAATTTCCAGATGAGTTTATATTGTGCGGGATCTTCTTATGAGGATGGCATTATTGAACATGACCTGTTCTATGAAGAGTTTGGATTCCAGTATTTTACAGCAAACTTTACACCGGACGGATATGACTGCCTGCGCGATAAATTCCTTGGATCGTATCGTACTGAGGACAATCCGATTGCGGTTGAGACCGGAAAATGCAGCGGTTCTCACGAACTTGGCAATAATCACTGCGGAAGCTTACAGAAGGATATCGTTCTTGCTCCGGGAGAGGAAGTCCGCGTGGTATTTATGCTTGGAGAGGGCAACCGCGAAGAGGGAAGAAAGATTCGTGAGAAATATTCCGACATGAAGAATGTGGATGCTGCTTACGATGAACTTGCCGCATACTGGAATGAGAAGTTCTCCAGACTGCAGATCAAGACGCCGAACGAGGGAATGAACACACTGATCAATACATGGAATCTGTATCAGTCGGAAGTTAATGTTATGTTTTCAAGATTTGCTTCCTTTATTGAGGTCGGCGGACGTGTGGGACTCGGATATCGTGACACGGCACAGGATGCGATGACGATTCCGCATTCCAACCCTGAGAAGTGTAAGCAGAGAATCGTGGAGCTGCTTCGCGGATTGACTACCATGGGATATGGATTGCATCTGTTCCAGCCGGAATGGTTTGAGCCGGATGATGGCAAGGAGAAGAAGAAACCATTTAAGTCCCCTACCGTGATCCCTTCCGCAAACAAGGCGGACATTGTGCACGGTATTGATGATGCGTGTTCGGATGATGCATTATGGCTGGTTCCTTCTATTATTGAATACATCAAGGAGACCGGGGAATACGATTTCGCGGATCAGGTTGTTACCTATGCAGACGGCGGAGAAGGTACGGTGTATGAACATATGATGCATATCCTTGATTTCTCGGCGGAGCAGGTAGGCGCGACTGGAATCTGCAAGGGACTCCGTGCAGACTGGAATGACTGTCTGAACCTCGGCGGAGGAGAGAGCGCGTTAGTATCCTTCCTTCACTATTGGGCAATCAGCAATTTCCTGGAGCTGGCAGAATATCTTGGACGTGATGAGGATGTGAAGAAATATTCTGCGATGCGTGACAAAGTATATAAGGTATGTAACGAAGAACTTTGGGATAAGGAATGGTTCATCCGTGGGGTGACCAGGAATGGTAAGAAGATCGGTACTTCCGAGGATAAGGAAGGTAAAGTACATCTTGAATCGAATGCCTGGGCGGTCCTTTCCGGAGCAGCAGATCCGGAGAAAGGAAAGAAGGCAATGGATTCTGTAGATAAATATCTGTTTACGGAATATGGAATCATGCTGAATGCTCCGTCTTATACGGTTCCGGATGATGATATCGGATTTGTCACCCGTGTATATCCGGGCGTCAAGGAGAACGGATCCATTTTCTCGCATCCGAATCCATGGGCATGGGCAGCAGA
>OGPT01002015.1_pt1 | contig 17306 bp, 23 predicted proteins | sample 1552951 | NCBI WGS metagenome assembly OGPT01 (sample SAMEA2580224, study PRJEB22360) | human gut metagenome | biome: human gut; feature: human-associated habitat; material: faeces | place: Denmark | collected 2008/2010
CTGTCTAACAATCAATTACGTGACTTTACAGGTCACACCCACGTCTTGTTGAGGTTGAGCATAATCGTATAAGCCGACTCGTAGGCATCCGATATGTCGCTCATAAAGTCGGGGTGTATCGGATTACAGCGATGTGACCGCCTCGGGTCATCGAAGTTGATCACATAAAACTTCGGCTTGACCTTATACCCTTCCGAGTGATGCAGCAGGTGATTATAAACAATTGTAGAGAGGTCGGGATACTTGAAGTCGTAGCAGTAGATGGCAAACCCTTTCTCAATCTGCTGCTTGATGAAATTATTGATGATGGCATAGGATTTACCGCTGCCCGGCGTTCCCAATACGGAGACCGCACGGAAAGGATTCACCACGTTTATCCATCCTCTGTTCCATTTCTTGCGATAATAGAATCGGGTTGGCAGATTGACCGAGTATTCGTTTTCCAAGAGCCTTGTTTCTTGCATAAAGGATTCGTTCTCCTGATTGAAGACATCCTCCATCAGGTTGTTCTTCAACAGACGGCTCATATAGAGTCCCGCCATCAGCAGACACACATACCCGACGGTCATCGTAAAGGCGTAGAGAGCCGCATTGGCTTCAATGGGCAGAGGCAAGGCAAGTATCCACCAATTAAGGAAGAAAAAGACAATGCCGACGCCCATGAATACCACTATTTTCGACCATGTGATATGCTCCTCTTTCACACCCTTTGTACCCAGACAGGAAAGCCCCATCAGCACCAGCGCAAAGAGTTTGGTGTAGAGCTGATTCCCGAACAGCCCCGCCGTGCGGTGGAAGTTCATCAGAATCCTGTCCACCACACCGATATTCACACCCCATAGCCGTATCGCTTCATAGCAATACCAATAGAGATGGGCAAACACCAATATGATACTTACGGCACGCAGAAAATCCATGATTTTCGCCAGTGCCCTCAAATCGTCTTCTTGTTGTGACATAATCTTTCTGTTTTTTAGAGTTTACGTTGTTTTCTTTTCTTGCGCTGCATTCGTCTGCGGAACTGCTCTTCCTCCCAATCCGTTCCGTGGGTTTCCAATGGCAAATCGAGGAGACCGCCCAAGACGGAATCTCCGTCCGAAGTCAGAGTTTGGGGAATACCGCCTTTCTCACTCTGCTGTATAGAAGCAGACAGTTCAGGATGCGGGCGGTCGAACCACTCGGCTACGGCATTTGCCGAAAGTTCCTTGCCCAGTCGTGAACCATTGACCACACAGCCGTTGTTGTGGTCAATGAAGGTGATGCCATAGAGCCATCCCTGTTCGTTCTCCCGGAAGAGAACATCAACACCCTTGCGATGGAGATTTTCCCTGAAATCCTCTTTCGTAGCAGAACGTTTCAATGCTCCGGCTACGACCGCTTTGGTCTTGGGGGCAAGATGCTTTTCTTTCAGTTTCTCCTTTGAAGCCTTGAAGCTGTTTTGCAAGGCTTCATATCCGACAGCCTTCCCGAAAAGGGAAGCCTTGAAAGGATTACCCACCTTCTTACCTTTATCATCGGTAGCAAAATAGACAAATCCGTTATAGGGCTTTCCATACATTTCCCCTTTGACCTCTTCCACACATATATTATAGGTGGAGAGCAAAGCGCGGTATTCCTTAAAACTCGGACAGTGGTAGAATTTCGCTGCCGGTTTGATGACTGAAGCCAGTTGCTTTTTAAGGTTTCCTTCTTCTATACGGACTTTCTGCAAACGAAATGCTTCCTTGAATTGCTTCTTGTCGGCAGGATGCAATCCATATCTTTGCTCCATCTCCCGTGTGATATGCTTACTCTTGTAGAAGTTGTTGCCATCGTTTATCTTCTTCCCTTGTTCATCAACGGCTAAGGAGACAATATGCAAATGATGTCTGTCTATGTCCTCGTGCTTATAAACGATAAAGGGTTGATTAGCGTAGCCCATCTTTTCGATATACTCCTGTGCGATGGCAGAGAACTGCTCATCGGTGATTTTATCATCGGGATGCGGGTTCAGGGAAATATGAATAACGGGCTTCTTCGTGCGAACTTGGCTTGGCATATATGCCAGAAAGTCCTGCATACAAGCAGCAATATCGTGCCCACCATCGGCAGGACAGAACACCTTATTTGTTTCCAATATCCTTGCGACGCCTTCGTTTACCTTCTCTCCGTTGTATGCCAACGCCCCATACAAGGAACTTCCATAGCTTATTTTTGCGACCATTTCTTTTGAAATTCACGGGTGAGTTGTACGATTTCGCCTCCGATAGCCGCCAATTCGAGTGTCAGTTTCTCCAGTTGGGCAAGCATGGCGTAAGCTTTTTTCTCGGTGAAATTGCTCTTTAAGGCGACCACAGCTTGGTTATAATTCACCCCGACACTGCGAAATTGTCCGTACAAAGTCGTCAATTTTTGATAGTAGTCAAGCAACGAGCGGTCTACTTTTATGACACGGAAAGTCTTGTCAAAGACCCTTGCCTTGATGAAAGCCGACTGACTTTGTACGCCCGCCGTCTCTTTCATGGAGAGAAACTCGGCAAATTCCATCGCCGTAAAATTGACCGAGACCCGTTTCTCGGTCTTCACTTTGGAGCTTGTGCCCCGCATTTTCTTTTGTTTCATTTTCTACTTTGGATTTTAGTGTTTCACGGCATCACCGGCATTCGAGACAAGGCATTCTCCCTTCCAAGAAAAAACGACTTCGGAGTTTTTTCAGCCCTCTGCAAGAGCAAGGGTTTTATGCTGCAAAAACGAAGTCATGCTGCATAAAACATATCTTGCTATTTGCTCCGGCGCAAATAAATCCGTCCGCGAAGGATGGAAGTCGAGTCTCTCAGGAAAGGATGCTTCATGCCTCGAAAACTTCGGCTTACCGCTTGGTGCAAAGTTACTAAGGCTTGCGCCTAAATCACTTACCTCTCACGACGCCACAAATACGCAAATCGGAGCCACAAGTACGCAGTTAGCAAAAAGGGTGGAAAAAGAGCTTCGAAGGTATCTGTATTTGCCCGTCGAAGGGCAAATCGAAGATGTCCTCCATCGCAAAAGTCCCTGATTGGGATGCGTTCCTTTTCGAGAGGATATACAGCGAATACGTATGGAACTTCGACAATGCAATCGAAGGGATGTATCTGCGAACGACGGTACAATTGTTCTGACGCAGGTAAAGGGAAATCCGCGATGGGATTCCTGAATGAAGGGATGGACAACTCCACTTTTTATGCAGGCGAGGACAACCGTCATCATCGGCACACATCCCTCTCTGACAAATGGAGTTCCCCGGACGTCGGGATATTCGAACAGATGAGGAAGCCGTTATTGGTATGAATCAACTGACACGGGCAGATTCCCGTGATAAAGTATATGTAGTATTAAACTCAAAAAGACAATGAAAATGAAACCTGTTTTTATCGCCTTCTCCACCCAGAAGGGAGGCGTCGGCAAAACGACCTTTACGGTCTTGGCGGCAAGCTATCTGCACTATGTCTGCGGATACAATGTCCTTGTCGTGGATTGCGACTACCCGCAGTTCAGCATCAACGAGATGAGAAAACGGGATGCCAAAGGCTTGGAAACGAACAGCTCGCTACAGGAATTGGCTATCGCCCAATTCTCCCGGCTTCAAAAGCCTACCTATAGCATTCTTTGTACGACCTCGGACGAAGCCATAGGCGTCGTACAGGATTATCTGGAACAAAATGAATCGGAAACAGACTTCGTCTTTTTCGATTTGCCGGGCACCATCAATACGAGGGGTGTCATCGACACGCTTGCCTGTATGGACTACATCTTCACGCCTATCTCTTCCGACCGTATTTCCTTGGAAAGCACGCTGAGTTTCTCCGCCGTTATCAAGCAGGCGGTCACTGATAATGCGGACACGGACAACAAGGGGATTTACCTTTTCTGGAACATGGTGGACGGCAGAGAGAAAACACCTCTCTATGCAATGTATGAGAAAGTCATTGCCGAGTTGGGACTTCCCATCCTAAAGACGTCAGTCCCCAACACGACCCGCTACAAAAAAGAGGTCATGGATGAGGGTACGACCCTCTTCCGTTCGACCATCTTTCCCGCCTCCCGCACGCTGCTCAGAGGCAGCCGTCTGAAAGAACTTGTGGAAGAAATCCTATCCATTGTAAAACCTGAAGCGTATGGCAGAGAAGCATAAAGAAAAGATAAATCCCGATGCCATCAGAGAGCTGATCTCGCAGGGCATTCCCATGAGACGGAAGGAGGATTCCCCCTCTGCTTCTTGCGGGGAAAAGGAGTCTGTCGAAGAAACTCCGGAGGAAGAGAGAGAACTCTCTGAGGAGGTGAAACGGCCTCTTTCCCGCACCCGTCGCAGAATACCGAAGGGAGACTATGAATCCTTGTTCATCTACCGCAACGACCTGAAAGACCGTAAGACCATCTATGTCGCCAGAGAATTGCAGGAAAAGCTGGCGGAGATAGTCATGTCGATGAAAAACAGGGAGATGACCATCGGTATCTATGTCGAGAACATCATCCTCCACCACTTTGAAGTCTATAAGGACGAAATAAACAGATTAAATGAACTCAAATTCAAAAAGCTATTGTAATATGAAAAAGCAAAACGTAAGACAGAATGCAGGGCAGACAGCCCTCATGGAAAACAAGAGTGTATCCTCTAAGGTGACTATCCGTAATTCCACCACGTTGATAGAGCGTTCGGAGACAGGAAAGGAAAAGCAGAAACCGGAACCGAGCGATTATGAAGAGACCTTTCTCAGACGGCACATCATGGAAAAGGGGGTGTCCGTCTATGTATCCCAACAGATCAAGGATGAGATAGCCTGCATCGTGGGTACAATCACAGGCAACAGTCTGCCCCTCTCCGCCTATATTGACAACATCATCCGTCACCATCTTGATACCCACCGCGATGAGATAGACGCCTTGTTCGAGCAACAATTCCGTAAACGTTTCGAGCGATGAAGCAGGTCATCTTTGTTCTGCTTTTGGTAGGCTTAGCCTATCTCGGCAGCGTGCAGGTCGCCCGCTTTCTGTACGGACGCTATCGGAGTACCGTAAGACTCTACCGTGACTTGCAGCTCTTTTTCAGGGAACGGGGCAAGGGAAAAGTCGTCGTTACCATCCGCATCCCTAAAAGGGAACTGTCCCAAGAGGAGAATATCCTTTTAGCCGAGTTGCCCATTGAAGAAGAGCAACAACAAGAACAGAGTTTTGAAACAGAAATGTTGGAAGAGACCGTTCCAAGTATTCTCGAAGAGGAAGAGGTATCTGTACTGGTGGAAGTCCAAGGTGAAAACCACTCTCTTTCAGAAAGCATCACCGTGGAAGAGCTGCAACAAATGGGCAATGTCCTCTCCTGTAAGAATGCCCCGATAGAGGAAGCTGCCAAAGCCGCCGAAACCATCTGTAAGATACAGGACTCCCCGATGTTCCAAGCGATAAAGAAAGCAGCCGGGGAACGTGTCCGCGAGCTGCTGGATCGCGTTGCCGAAGAAGCCCCGAAAGAGATTCTGTCAGGCAATTTCGATTACAAACGATTTATCAAGACATAGTATTCACCCATTCAAAGAAAAGAGAAAATATGAGTAAACCCATTTATCTCGCCATCGCTTCCCCCAAGGGTGGTGTCGGCAAAACTTCGCTTACGGTACTTGCCGCAAGCATTCTGCATTACCACAGAGGGTACGATGTCGCCGTCGTGGATTGCAACCATCCCGTTTATACTATTGCCCGTCTGCGGCAACAAGAGTCGGAAGAACTGAATCCTCAAAAGCTGATGCACCAGAAACATCGGACACCCTGCACCCCTTATCCGATTATCTGCGCTCCGGTGCGGGAAGCCCTGAACCGTGTGGAGCGACACTGTGCGGACAATCCTCCTCGCTACATTCTCTTCGACCTCCCTGCATTGATGCGTACCGAAGGAACGGTGGAACTGCTTTCGGCAATGGATGCCGTCGTCTTTCCCGTTACGGGCAGTCCGATGGATATGGAAGCCGTCCGCCATTTCATAGACATCTTGGGAGAGCAGATACTGACTATGGGCAAGGGCAATATCAGAGAACTTTACCTGCTCCGCAATATGATAGAGGCTTGGGAACGTGAGGATGCCGATGAACGCTGTCGCACCCTTGCCGATGAAACGGGAGTCCTCTTGATGCAGACCTCATTGAGCCACTCCCGTTTGTATCGTCCGCTGCTTTCCGAACGCAGAAGGGGGGTATGCACCCTCTTCCCACCCCACGGAGGGAAGTTGAGCAGGCTCTGTATCGAGTTAGGTAATGAGCTTTACGAAATCCTGCAACGCCTATGTTCCGAATAGTCCTTGTCCTTCTCTTGCTCTATCTTGTGTGGCTGCTGCTTTTTCTTTTGTATGAGCGGAAAAGAAGAAAGAAGGGAGCACCCCAAAAAGAGCCTTGTCAAACGGTTCGTGAAGCCGAAATCATCGGAAAGAGTCGCTTTAAGATAAGCCACTCGACGCCACAAGTACGCAGTTATCCAAAAGGCGAGGCGGAAGCAAAAAAGGCTTCTACATTTGCCCTCGAAAACGGACAAGAACCATCGGAAGAGCCGGATGAACAGCCCGACATAGATGAGATTCCTTTAACGTATGGGTCTTCGGATGCTCCATCGTTTGAAGAGGAGGACGAAGAACTTCCCATACGAGGAGAAAGCGAATATGCCACGGGGATTGATTTTGAACGGGTGCTGGAAGCCTTGGCGGTCATTCACCGCCACGCCCATACCGACGCAGAGCGACAGAGAACCGGCGATACGCTGAGAGCGTTGGAAGGAACCCGCCTGATGGAGACGCTCCGAAGCAACGCGAAACGCTCGGCCACGATCGATGAAATCGTCCGTGCCCGTTTCGAGGATCTTTACAGCGGCGAAAAGGCGTAACATCCCTTCCGAATGGTTTTGTCCCAATAGTATGAACCCTTTATGTAGTAAAAGCAATGAAAGAAAAAGAGTACGGCTGACCCTAAGAGAGTCACCACTGACATCCGAAAGTAACAACAGTATTCATCCGTCGGGAGGACCTATCCAATCCTCCCGGCACAAAACAAAGATTTATGACCAAAAGACATTTTCTTATCGCAGCCGTCCTGCTGCTATCCATTTCCTCTGCCTTTGCCCAAGGCAACGGCTTGTCGGGCATCAACCAAGCCACCAACATGGTGACGAGCTATTTCGACCCAGCCACGAAACTCATCTACGCCATCGGTGCGGTCGTGGGACTCATCGGTGGGGTAAAAGTGTACTCAAAATTTTCGTCAGGCGACCCGGACACCTCGAAGACAGCCGCAAGCTGGTTTGGGGCGTGTATTTTCTTGATAGTTGCAGCCACCATTTTAAGAAGTTTCTTCCTCTAAGCCTATGGAGACCTATCCTATTAACAAGGGAATCGGTCGCTCGGTAGAGTTTCAGGGACTCAAAAGCCAGTATCTGTTCATCTTCGCCGGAGGGCTGCTTGCCCTTTTCGTGCTGTTTGTCATCCTCTATATGGCGGGTGTCAATCAATGGATCTGTATCGGCTTCGGAGGGACTGCCGCATCCATTCTGGTGTGGCAGACCTTCTCCCTGAACAGGAAGTACGGGGAACACGGGCTGATGAAGCGTTCCGCCTTGCATAGCCATCCCCGATACCTTATCAACCGACGACGCATTCCCCGTCTGTTGCGCCACAAAGGAGTGCCGAGACGAAAGAGGAAACATCGTGAGAACACTAACAAAAAAGAAAAGGAGGAAAGACAATGAGAAACGTACTGAAAGCCACCACGCTGGAAAACCGCTTCCCGCTACTTGCCGTCGAAGAGGGGTGCATCCTCTCGAAGGACGCCGACATCACGGTCGCCTTTCGGGTGGACTTGCCCGAACTCTATACGGTGACAAGTGCGGAGTATGCTGCCATCCATTCGGCTTGGGTAAAGGCAATCAAGGTGTTGCCGACCTACAGTGTCGTGCACAAGCAGGACTGGTTTGTCAAGGAAGGCTATCGTCCGGACTTGCAAAAGGAGGATATGGGTTTCCTCTCCCGCAGTTTCGAGCGGCACTTCAATGAGCGACCGTTCCTGAACCACGCCTGCTACCTGTTCCTGACCAAGACGACCAAGAACCGCAACCGGCAGCAAAGCAATTTTTCTACGCTCTGCCGAGGGCATATCATCCCCAAGGAGGTACGGGACAAGGATACTGCCCGCAAGTTCCTCGAAGCGACCGAGCAATTCGAGCGGATTATGAACGAAAGCGGTTTTATTCGCCTCTCTCGCCTGACGGACGAGGAGATTATCGGGACGGCGGAGACGCCGGGACTGATAGAAAAGTATTTCTCGCTTTCCCTCTCCGACACGACGGTCTTGGAGGACATCGACCTGAGAGCCGACCGTATGCGTATCGGCGACAAGCGGCTCTGCCTGCATACGCTCTCCGATACGGAAGACCTGCCCGGACTGGTAAACACTGATATGCGCTATGAGCGTCTCTCCACCGACCGCAGCGACTGCCGCCTTTCCTTTGCCGCTCCCGTTGGGCTGTTGCTCTCGTGCAACCATATCTATAATCAGTATGTCTTGATTGATGACTGTGCGGAGAACCTGCAACGCTTCGAGAAGAACGCGCGGAACATGCATTCGCTCTCCCGTTACAGCCGAAGCAACCAAATCAACAAGCAGTGGATTGACGAATATCTGAACGAGGCGCACAGTTTCGGGCTTACCTCCGTCCGCTGCCATTGCAACGTCTTGGCGTGGAGCGAGGATAAAGAGGAACTCCGCCGCATCCGCAACGACGTGGGCAGCCAGCTCGCACTGATGGAGTGCAAGCCACGTCACAACACGGTGGATGTGCCGACGCTGTTTTGGGCAGGCATTCCCGGCAATGAAGCCGACTTCCCCGCAGAAGAGAGTTTTTACACCTTCATCGAGCAGGCGGTCTGTTTCTTCAATGAGGAGACCAACTATCGTGATTCACTCTCTCCGTTCGGCATCAGGATGGCTGACCGCAGCGGCAAGCCGATTCATCTCGACATCTCCGATTTGCCGATGAAGAAAGGCATCACTACGAACCGCAACAAGTTCATCTTGGGTCCTTCGGGTTCGGGCAAGTCGTTCTTCACCAACCATCTGCTAAGGCAGTATTGGGAGCAGAATACCCATATCGTTTTGGTGGACACGGGAAACAGCTATCAGGGCTTGTGCGAGATGATACGCCACAAGACACAGGGCGAGGACGGGATCTATTTCATCTATTCGGATGAGAGTCCCATCAGCTTCAATCCCTTCTATACCACCGACAAGGTGTATGATGTGGAGAAGCGGGAGAGCATCAAAACCCTGCTGCTGACCCTCTGGAAGAAGGACAACGAGCCTGCCACCCGTTCGGAGGAAGTTGCCCTCTCCAATGCCGTGTCGCTCTTTATCGAGCGTATCAAGACGGACGACGGTATCGTTCCTTCGTTCAACAGCTTTTACGAGTATCTCACCACCGACTACTCGGCATTGCTCCGTGAGAAAAAGGTCAGGGAAAAGGATTTTGACTTGGCCAATTTTCTCAACGTCTTGGAGCCGTACTATAAAGGTGGCGAATACGACTACCTGCTGAACTCGGACAAGCAGCTCGACCTGCTGAACGCACGCTTTATCGTCTTCGAGATTGATGCGATAAAGGATCATCCCATCCTTTTCCCCATCACGACCATCATCATTATGGAGCTGTTCATCAACAAGATGCGAAGGCTGAAGGGAATACGGAAGGTTATCCTCATCGAGGAAGCTTGGAAAGCGATTGCCTCTGCAAACATGGCGGGCTACATACGCTACCTCTATAAGACCGTGCGTAAGTTCTTCGGAGAGGCGGTTGTGGTGACACAGGAGGTGGACGACATTATCTCCTCACCCGTGGTCAAGGAGTCCATCATCAATAATAGTGATTGCAAGATTCTGCTTGACCAGCGCAAGTACATGAACAAGTTCGACCAGATTCAGGCACTCTTGGGACTGACGGACAAGGAACGGGGGCAGATACTCTCCATCAATCAGAGCAACGATGCCACACGGTCATACAAGGAGGTGTGGATCGGTCTGGGCGGTGTTCAGTCCGCCGTCTATGCCACCGAAGTCTCGAAAGCCGAATACCTCACCTACACGACGGAGGAGACTGAGAAGATGCGCGTACTCGCCCGTGCCAAGCAACTCGGCGGCAATATGGAGCTTGCCGTCAGGCTGCTCGCCGAAGAAGCATAGTAAGGAATAATCACACTAAAATCCAACGTAAAATGAGAAAGAAAATTTTAATGCTTATGGCGTGCGGTTGCCTCTTGGCAGGCAGCGCACACGCCCAATGGGTGGTCACAGACCCCACCAACCTTGCACAGAGTATCATCAACACGACCAAGGAAATCGTGCAGACCTCCAAGACGGTCAAGAACACGCTTGACAACTTCAAGGAGGTCGAGAAGCTCTACAATGAGAGCAAGAAGTACTACGATGCCCTGAAAAAGGTGAACGACCTCGTGCGGGATGCCCAACGGGTGAAGGAGACCATCCTGATGGTCGGAGAAATCTCCGACATCTATGTGAACAACTACAAGAAGATGCTCTCCGACCCGAGCTTCCGACCGGAGGAGCTGGTTGCCATTGCCAACGGCTATACCAAACTGCTCGGAGAGAGCAACAACCTGCTCAAGGAGCTGAAGCAAGTGGTGAACATCACCACGCTGAAGATGACCGACAAGGAACGTATGGACGTGGTGGATCGCTGCTACAAGGAGGTGCGGGACTACCGCAACCTCGTGCGTTACTACACGAACAAGAACATCTCCGTGAGCTACCTCAGAGCCAAGAAGCAGCAGGACACTGACCGGGTGCTTTCGCTCTATGGAACGGACAACGAAAGGTATTGGTAGGTATGGGAGCGGAATTTGACAACCTGCACCAAGTCCTCCGTACCCTTTACACGGAGATGATGCCGATGTGCGGCGACATGATAGGTGTCGCCAAAGGCATTGCGGGCTTGGGCGCGCTCTTTTATGTGGCACTTCGGGTGTGGCAGACCTTGGCTCGTGCCGAACCCATTGACGTCTATCCGTTGCTCCGTCCCTTTGCGCTCGGTCTTTGCATTCTCTTCTTTCCGATGGTGCTGGAGACTATCAACGGGGTACTCAGTCCCGTTGTGCAAGGGACGCACAAGATGCTCGAAAAGCAGACCTTCAGTATGGACGAATACCGCAAGTTGCGGGACAAGCTGGAGTACGAGGCGATGGTGAAGAATCCCGAAACAGCCTATCTGGTCAGCAATGAGGAGTTCGACAAGAAACTGGATGAACTCGGTATTGCTCCCTCGGATATGGCGACGATGGCGGGAATGTATGTGGAACGCAGTATGTACAACCTCAAGAAATCGCTTCGCAATATGGTGCGGGAACTCTTGGAACTGCTTTTTGCTGCTGCCGCCTTGCTCATCGACACGCTTCGGACATTCTTTCTGATTGTACTCTCCATCTTGGGACCGATAGCCTTTGCCATCTCCGTATGGGACGGTTTTCAGAGCACCCTCACGCAATGGTTCACAAGGTATATCTCCATCTACCTGTGGTTGCCCGTGGCGGACTTGTTCAGTTCGATGCTGGCAAAGATTCAGGAGCTGATGCTCAAACATGACATCACGCAGTTGCAGAACGACCCTACCTATACGATAGATGCCTCGAACGGCGTGTATCTCGTCTTCATGGTTATCGGTATCATCGGCTACTTCACCATTCCCACGGTTGCAGGCTGGGTGATACAGGCAGGTGGAGCGGGTAACTTCGGCAAGAACGTGAACTATGCGGCAGGAAAGGGTGCCGGTATCGCAGGTGCCGTAGGTGGAGCCGTTGGCGGTTTTGCCGGAGGACACGCACGAAACGCAATGAGCTATGCGGGGAGCAAAGCCAAAGACGTTGCCGGAAGATTGTTCCATCGGGGAGGAAATAAATCACCGGAATCATCCGAACAAAATTAAAAAGCTATGGAATTTAAGTCATTAAAGAATATCGAAACAAGTTTCAGGCAGATACGCCTCTTTACCTTGGTCGTCGTCTGCCTGTGCGTTCTCCTTGCTGGCTATTCGGTATGGAGTGCCTACTCCTTTGCCGAAGCCCAAAGGCAGAAAATCTATGTGCTGGATGGGGGAAAGTCGCTGATGCTCGCCCTGTCGCAGGATCTGTCGCAGAACAGACCCGCGGAAGCCAAGGAGCATGTGCGCCGCTTCCACGAGTTGTTCTTCACCCTTTCGCCCGATAAGAGTGCCATCGAGGGGAATATCTCCCGTGCGCTGCTCTTGGCGGACAAGAGTGCCTACAACTACTATCGGGATTTCTCAGAGAAAGGGTACTACAACCGTATCGTGGCGGGAAATATCAATCAGGTCGTACAGGTGGACAGCGTACTCTGTGACTTCGACCGCTATCCCTATGCGGTACGGACGCATGCCCGGCAGATGATTATCCGTGCCACCAATGTGACCGAGCGCAGTCTCGTGACCGTATGTCGCCTGCTCAATACGAGCCGCAGCGATGACAATCCGAATGGCTTCAATATCGAAGGGTTCGAGATTGTCGAGAACAAGGACATCAGTACCCGTAAGCGATGAAAAAGAAAAGTCTGTTCCAAATGATGCAGGAGGGAATGGAGGCAAGACTCCGCCGCCTGTGCGGACGCATCCCCGCTCATCTGAGGCTGTATGTCGTCCTGACGATGCTTCTTTTCTTCGCCCTCCTTGCCAACTACGTTTTCTTCAACGGTTTGTACCGCATCTTCTCAGATGGAGACTCCGAAGAGCAAACGTTGCCGGCAATCGAGCATATTGAAGCCCCCGAAGTAAGGCGGCTTTATCCCAACGACAGTATCAACCTATTAAAGTATTACGATTATGTTCCCATTCAAAAGAAAGACGGCCTTCGATACGAGCACCTCGCCTGAGCTGACGGAGGAAGAGAGACAAAGGCGAAAGAAATTTATCATTTATCCCCTGATGTTTCTGCTTTTTGCAGGCTCGATGTGGCTCATCTTCGCTCCTTCGGAGAAAGAAGAGGGGAAACAGGCAAAGGGCTTCAACACGGAAGTCCCTGACCCGATGGCAACCGAACTGATCGGTGATAAGAAGAAAGCCTACGAGAAGGAGATAATGGAGGGGAAAGAGCAGGAGCGCAACCGTGCGATGCAGAGTCTGAGTTCCCTTTTTGGTGAAATGACCGGAGGGCAGGCTTCGCAAGGAACGGGCGAAGCATCCGCTTGGGAGTCTGACCCCTTGGACGGAAGAGAGGAATATACCTCCCGATACTCCGCTACGCAAGCCGGCTTTCACGCCTCGGCATCCGCCTACCAAGACATCAACCGCACGCTCGGCAACTTCTACGAAGCACCGAGGGAAGACCCAGAAAAGGAGGAACTGCGTGCCCGGCTGGCAGAGTTGGAGAACCGTGTGAGCAGCGAACAGCAGTCGCCTGCCATAACTGTAAACGACCAGATGGCATTGCTCGAAAAGTCCTATCAGCTGGCGGCAAAGTATATGCCGTCGGGTGGTGGACAGCCATCCTCCGATATGGCATTGGTTTCGGACGGGGAGACGGTTTCCGAAAGGAAAGCGGCCGCAACCACCCGAAACGGGAAGGCGGTAGCCTTTCCCGTTGCCCCCGTGAGCGAGCAAGTGGTGTCGGCTCTGGCGCAGCCGATGAGCGACTCGACTTTCCGCTCCGAATATGTCAAGGAGAGAAATTTCCTATTTCAAACTGCTATCGGGACAGCCTCACAGACGGAGAGAAACACCATATCAGCCTGTGTGCATAACAACCAGACGGTTACGGACGGGCAAATCGTACGTTTCCGTCTCTTGGAGCCGATGTTGGTATCGGGCTGGGAGATTCCACGCAACGCCTTTGTCGTGGGAACGACAAAGCTACAGGGCGAACGGCTCGCCGTTGTCATTTCTTCGCTGGAATATCACGGGAACATCATCCCCGTGGAGTTGGCGGTGTACGATACGGACGGACAAGCTGGGATATTCATCCCCGGCTCGATGGAGCGCAGTGCCGCCAAGGAGATTGTCGCAGGAATGGGTACTTCCGCAGGCAGCAGTATGAACTTCTCCACTGATGCGGGCGCACAGCTTGCCGCTGATTTGGGGAAGGGACTGATACAAGGCACCTCGCAGTATTTCTCTAAGAAAATGCGTACCGTCAAGGTGCATCTGAAGGCTGGTTACAAGGTATTGCTCTACCAACCGGACAACAAGTAATTCATAGTTATTATTCACCACTTTAATCCAAAGTAAAAATGAAAAGAACAGTTTTAGCCATCGCCCTGATGCTGGGCGCAGTCTGTGCCAACGCACAGGAAACAACTTCAAGCGGAGACCTCTATCAGGGACTGACCCGCAAAATTGCCTTTGAGCGGATGATACCGCCTCACGGGTTGGAAATCACCTACGACAAGACGGTACACATCATCTTCCCCTCTGCCGTGCGCTATGTCGATTTGGGTTCGCCCAATCTCATTGCGGGGAAGGCGGACGGTGCGGAAAACGTTATCCGTGTGAAAGCGACGGTCAAAGACTTCCGTGAAGAGACGAACATGAGTGTCATCACCGAAGACGGGGCATTCTACACCTTCAATGTCAAGTATGCAAGCGAGCCACTACTACTCAATGTGGAAATGGCGGACTTTATCCACGACGGAGCGAGCGTAAACCGTCCGAACAACGCTATGGAGGTCTATCTCAAGGAACTCGGAAGCGAAAGCCCGATGCTGGTAAGGCTCATCATGAAATCCATTCACAAGGAGGACAGGCGGACGGTGAAGCACATCGGCAGCAAGGCTTTCGGTATTCAGTACCTGCTCAAAGGGTTGTATTCGCATAACGGACTGCTGTACTTCCATACGGAACTGCGCAACAAGTCCAACGTGCCGTTCGACATCGACTTCATCACGTTTAAGATCGTGGACAAAAAGGTCGCCAAGCAGACCGCCATGCAGGAGCAGGTACTGCTTCCGCTGCGTGCCTACAACTACATCACCTGCGTGGCGGGGCAGAAGAGCGGTCGCACGGTATTCACCCTGCAAAAGTTCACCATCCCCGATGACAAGCAGCTCATTGTGGAGATGCACGAGAAGAACGGAGGAAGACACCAATCCTTTATCGTGGAGAATGAAGACCTTGTGCGTGCAAGGGAAATCAACGAACTCAAAGTGAAGTGATATGAGAAAGCTCGCATTTTTCCTGTTTGTCGTGATGCTTGCCCTCTTTGCAGGACAGGCGCACGCCCAACGCTGTCTGCCCAAGATGAAAGGCATACGCCTGACCTCCGGTATGGCGGATGGTTTTTATTCTCCCTCTTCAAAGAATGAGACGGGCTATACGTTCGGAGCTTCGCTTGCCACCTACACCAAAGGCGGGCATCAATGGATGCTTGGGGCGGAGTATCTCCGAAGGTACCATCCCTATCGGGAAAGGCGTATACCTGTGGAGCAGTTCACGGGCGAGGGAGGTTTCTTCTTTGGTGTGCTTTCCGACGGGAGCAAGACCTTCTTCCTCTCCGCAGGTGTTTCCGCCTTGGCTGGATACGAGACGGTTAATGGCGGAAAGAAGCTGCTCTTTGACGGCTCAACGCTACGCAACAAGGACGGCTTTCTTTATGGCGGTGCCGTCACCTTGCAGGCGGAGACCTATCTGACGGACAGATTGGTGTTGCTGTTCTATGGCAGGGAACGTTGTCTGTGGGGAGGTTCTACGGAGCGTTTTCACACCCAGTACGGTGTCGGATTGAAAATCATGCTGGACTGATGGACGTTCGACAGATGAGAGAGATTCCCATTGCGGACTTCCTGAACGCAATGGGGATTCAGCCGACCAAACAGAGAGGAAACGCCCTGTGGTATTCCGCTCCGTACCGCACGGAGCGGACACCCTCTTTCAAGGTCGATACCGCCAAGAATATCTGGTTCGATTTTGGAACGGGCAAAGGTGGCGACATCTTCGACTTGGCAGGAGCGTTCATCGGAAGCGAGGATTTCCTCCTGAAGGCGGCTTTCATCGCACGGAGCGGAGCTTGTCCGCTTCCCGTTATGGAGCAATCGCCAAGGGAAAAAGAAAGAGAACCCTCCTTTGAGGATATTTGGACACGTCCCTTATTGAATGGCAGACTGCTGGGCTATTTGGAAGAACGGGGCATCGATGCCCACGTTGCCATCCCCAACTGCGAGGAGGTGAGATACCGTATACGTGGCAAGCGATACTATGCCATCGGCTTTCGGAACGAGGCAGGAGGATTAGAATTGCGCAATCGCTTTTTCAAGGGTTGCATACCACCGAAGGATATTTCCCTGAAACGTAATAGTTCGGACGTATGTTCCGTCTTTGAGGGCTTTATGGATTACCTCTCGGCTATGCAGTTAGGCATCATCGCTTCGGATTGGCTTGTGCTTAATTCCGTTTCCAACGTGGAGAAGGCAGTAAGAGCCTTGCACGGCTATGAGAGGATTGACTGCTTCCTCGACAATGACGAGGCGGGGAGAAGGACTTTTCAGAGACTACACGACTGTTTCGGAGAGAGGGTCATCGACCGTTCCTCCCTGTATGCCGACCACAAGGATTTGAATGAGTTTCTGCTTTCCAAGAATGCAGGAAACAATGTAAAACAACAAAACGATAATAAACAATGAAGAAGAAAATTATAAACACAATTTGGGTAATGGGAGTGCTTGCCCTCGCCGGGTTTTGTCTATCTGCTTGTAATCACGAGCTGGATATTCAGCAGGCGTACCCCTTCACGGTAGAGACGATGCCGGTGCAGAAGCACATCGGCAAGGGACAGACGGCGGAGATACGCTGTACGCTCAAACGGCAGGGATGGTTTGAAGACGCACGCTATACCATTAGATACTTTCAGCCTGATGGAAAGGGACGGCTGAAGATGGACGATGGCACGGTGTTCAAACCCAATGACCGTTACCCTCTTACAAAAGAGGTATTCAGGCTATACTACACCTCTGCTTCCTCTGACCAGCAGACGATAGATGTGTATGTGGAGGATAATTTCGGACAGATGGTGAAACTCTCGTTTGAGTTCAACAGTCAAAAGGACGAGGAAAAGGAGAAAACGAATGGGGACAAGAAGTAAACTTCTCGTTTTATCGTTCTGCCTTGTTTGCCTATCCTGCTTCCGCCTTTCCGCTCAGGAGGGTGGAAAGGCTCTCTTTTCACTACCGCCGTTCGAGCGTGCCGTTGTCTGCATCAAGTACTTCGAGGGCTTACATTCTTGGAAGGATTATCCCTATGTAGGTTACGGACATCGGCTT
>OGPT01002035.1_pt1 | contig 17137 bp, 14 predicted proteins | sample 1552951 | NCBI WGS metagenome assembly OGPT01 (sample SAMEA2580224, study PRJEB22360) | human gut metagenome | biome: human gut; feature: human-associated habitat; material: faeces | place: Denmark | collected 2008/2010
TCCTGTCTACAAAGAAGGAAAATATGCAGAGTATCGGTTTTCCGGGAAACGAATCTCACGTGGACAATACGAGTCAAAGAACGGTACGATTTTAAATGCAGATGTCAACGGTGCAGGAAATATCATTCGCAAGATCTATCCGAATGCATTTGATGAAGTAAAAGATTTCTCCTACACGAATAAGACGGTCATCCGGGTCACCAGAGAAGCACTCTGCCTTGTAAAACACAAAGAAAAGCACGCCAGACCACGAAGAAAAAGTGGTATGAACCGATGGCTGCATCATCGCAGACAGGAACAGAAGCTTGTCTATTTTGAGCTATTCAAAGCAAGCAGTGCCAGGGATAAGACCAGGTATATCGAGGAGTCAAAACAAAAAGCCGCCCAAAAGACGGCTTAAATGTAAACCCGTAACAGGGTGTAGAGGGCTTGTGAAGGTCCTTTGAGGCGTTCCACCATGTCTCAAGAAGCCCCGCCCGTTCGTGAGAACGTGCGCCGGGAGCATCACAATCCTGTATCATCAAACTGTGGAATAAAGCTTTCCTTTGCAGTCTCACCTTCTTGTATAAATCCATTTTCCACACCCAAATCAATTGCATAGTCCACAACCTCATCATATTCCTTCTGCGTGATCGTGCGGCCAAGATTTTTAAAGCGCTTCTCAATTCCCGGCATCGGTGTGTATTGGTTCATAATACTTATATAGATCTGATCACCGTATGTCTCATATAGATAACGAATGGCTTCTTTTGACTCTTTTATATGGCCTGGCAAAATCAAATGACGCACAATCACACCTCGCTTCATCATCTCTCTCTCATCAAATTTTGCATCTCCAGTTTGCTTTACCATCTGTGCAAGAGCACGCTTTGCTACCTCTGGATAATCTGGTGCATTAGAATAGCGCGCAGCCATCTCACTGCTTATATACTTAAAATCTGGCAAAAAAATATCCACAATTCCATCAAGTGCCTCAATTGCCTCAACCTTTTCATATCCGCTCGAGTTATAGACAATTGGAATTGTCAATCCACTCTTCCTTGCTCGCTTTATGCTCTCAATGACAATTGGCAGATAATGGCCTGCCGTCACGAGATTGATATTATTTGCCTTTTTTTCCTGAAGCTCCATGTAAATCTCGCAAAGCCTATCTTGTGTAATTGTCCTGCCAGAATGACCAAGCGCAATTTCTCTATTCTGACAATATACACAGCCTAAATTACAGCCTGAAAAAAATACAGCTCCTGATCCCTCATCACCAGAGATGCATGGCTCCTCCCACATATGAAGGGCAGCTCTTGCTGCCGTTATTGTGTTTCCAACTTTACAGGCGCCAAAACCACGCGTACGGTCAGCACCACACTCACGCGGACACAGCCTGCAATTAGTCCAGTCTATTGTAAAATGCTTATTTTCTTCCATTTTTTTGTCTCCATATTTAACTTTTTCTTACAATTCCCAAAAAGCAGTTGTGTTTCTCCCAAAAAGCTATATGATAGAATTGATTGTAATGATTTTACTTTATTACCACTTACCCATTATACTTTATCATGGAGGTGCTATCATGTATTTTGATGCACATTTTATTTTTAACACCTTCCGATCTCGTGGGGTTTTTATGTTTGTGCTTTGTCTTATGATCCTTTGCTCTGTGCGTCCCTCTTTTGCAGCAGAAGCCGAAGCTACGCTGCAGGCGGAAACTACAGACGATTCTGCTATTGAGGCAGCTGGTATTGTCAGCGAACATGGTCAGTTAAGTGTCTCATCATCTGGATTTGTAGTGGACAAAAATCAATCTGTCTTCCAAATTCAGGGTATAAGTACACACAATTTGGCTTGGTATCCGGAGTATGTAAATGTCGATACATTTCGCAAACTTCGTGATGAGTTCAATATCAACACAATCCGCCTTGCCATGTACACAGCAGAAGATGGCGGCTATTGCGTCAGCGATGACACTGCAAGACAGCAAATGCTTGCCTGTCTGACTTCTGGTATTGAAGCTGCCATACAGTTAGATATGTATGTGATCGTAGACTGGCATATTCTTTCAGATTCCAACCCAAATCTCTACAAGGAAACTGCCCTTTCTTTCTTCGAAAGGATTGCTTCCACTTATGGTGACAAACCAAACATTTTGTATGAGATCTGCAATGAGCCAAACGGTGATACCTCATGGGACGAAATCAAAAGCTACTCTGTTGACGTGATTGACCGCATTCGTATGTATGCACCGCAAAGCATTGTAATTGTTGGTACCCCAACCTGGAGTCAGGATGTGGATATTGCTTCTTCATCTCCAATTGAGCGCACCAATCTTCTTTATAGTCTTCATTTTTATGCGGCAACCCACAAGGAAGATCTGCAAAGCAAGCTGCAGACTGCACTCACAAATGGTCTTCCTGTCTTTGTATCAGAATTTGGCATTACGGAGGCTTCCGGAAGCGGAATCGTTGATACCACAAGCGCTGATACCTGGATGAAACTGTTAAATGAAAACGGCATTGGCTACATTTACTGGAATCTTTCAAACAAAGACGAAGCCTGTGCTCTTCTTCGTTCCTCGTGCACATCATTATCCGACTGGACTTTTGATGATTATTCGCCTGCCGGACAATGGTTTTTACAGAATCAGCAAAATAATGCTTCAATTTATGACAAAGCAGCTGCCGCTCCAACAGCGGCTGTCGACACTCCTACTACACTTTACGCAAGTGATGATTATTGGAGCTTTAGCAATGGCTGCAATGTTTCTGTAAGCCTTACTGATACCTGGGCTGATACATCCATGCAGTATGCCTCTTATGATGTAACTGTTTCAAATACATCTTCTTCTGATGTAACAAACTGGCGTTTTCGCATAACCTGGAATGAGGAAATTTCACCAAAGGAATACTGGTCATGTGAAATCGGCGGCTCTGGAAATAATCGTCTTTTCATTCCAGTAGACTATAACACGACCATCCCGGCAGGCTCTTATATCACCTTTGGAATGATCGTGTATGGTGTTCAGTCACCTGAACTGACAAATATCACCTTTGAATAAAACTAGGAGCTTTTTGATGAAATCAAAATATACAAAAAAACAACGTGTTCTTGCCATTTTAGGCATCATACTTTTAGTCGGACTTTATCTCGCAGCGCTTATCGCTTCGTTCTTTAACAGCCCGACTGCACAGGGATTTTTATGCAGTGCTTTATTCTGTACATTCTTTATCCCAATCGTTATCTATCTTCTTCAGTTTTTTGCAAAGAAAAATTCTTCGTCACCAGATGACGACGATAAATCATTTAGGAAATAAATTTCCGATTAAAGGGGTCTTCGGACCTCTTTTTTTTCGATTTTCCTCAATCACTTCATCATCAATATCAATATAATAACGCTCATATGCATTCACTACACGTGTTTCATTATACTTACACTCTCTTTTATAACGTCCTCCGTAATTGGCATGCACATGACCATGTACAAACAAAAGTGGCTTATAACAGTCCATTAAGTCCCTGAATACCTGAAATCCCTTGTGAGGAATGTCATCACCGTCATTTAACTGATATGCCGGCGCATGCGTAACAAGAATGTCAAAGCCATCTTTCTTTCGCAGCTTAAAACGCATCTTATTCACACGCTTTTTCATCTCCTTTTCCGTGAACATGTTACTTCCCTCTTTGTAGCGCATTGATCCCCCAAGACCAAGCAAACGTACACCATGAAACTCAAAAATATCGTCTTCAATGCAGATACAGCCATCAGGAGGTGTCATCTCATAGTTTGCATCATGATTTCCCCTCACATAAATCACAGGTGCCTTTGTAAATGTTGCCAGAAAGGACAAATATTTGGGATTTAAGTCTCCGCACGAAACAATCAGATCCACATTTTCAAGCATCGACTTATCAAAATAGTCCCACAGCGCCTTCGACTCGATATCTGCAATTACCAGTATTCTCATTCCTACCTCTACCTCTGCCATAATCCAGCGCAGCTATACTTCGCTGCGCCTTCATAACCGCTTTTTCTACTCTTCTATATTATCTACACCCTGAACCTCAACTACAGCCTTTGCATCCTCATTTAATTTGTTCCAATGCGGCAGACTGCCATTCACATTATCGGCCAGCCATCTCATGTTAATAATTTCCTCTGGTGTCAGTGAACGATTGTCATCGCTTTGTACAATACCATCCTGTGAATACAGCTCTCCTGAAAACGGACTAAAGCCACCTTCCATAATTTGATGCTGCATAAACTCAACCAGCTGCCTTGTTTTTACCGGAACCTTCGGTGAGCAGATGAAATCAACAACACCTGCTGACATTCCCCACCAGTAATTAAGTGCAACACCGTCTGAGCCTGCACTGTCCCATGCACCATTTTGCACAGTCTCGACAAGCTTTTTATAAAGCGCACCCCAGTTCCATATCACAGCTGTCAGATTTTCCGGCTCATCCTTTTCTATATTGACCAGTCCAAAATAGCGTGACGGTGAATTAGGTACAATCATCTCAAGACATGATACAAGATTTACTTCATTTGCCTTAAAGTCTTCAAGAATTTCCTGTTTGCTGCGCACTGTCGTCCACTCCAGCTGAATCGTTGCATTTGGATTAACCATCTTCACGCCAATCGCAAATGCATTGATATTAGCAATCATTCCACAGATCGGATAATCAGCCATATAGCCAATCTTTCCATTTTTACACAATGCTCCTGCTACAAGTCCTGATAAAAATTTTGCCTCAAACAAGCGCGCATAGTAGGTACGAATACACTGATGATTCGTGTCAACAGAACAATTTAAAATCTTGACAGATGGATTTTTTATCGCTGTCTTTATACTGCCTTCAAGAAACTGCGGCGTTGTTGTAAATATAATGTTGCATTTTTTTTCAATTGCATCATCAAGTGTATTTTCAAGTTCTGCTCCCTGTGAAACATCATTATAAGAGATTGTTTCAACCTTTCCCTTAAATTGTTCCTCAAGATACATTCTTCCAAGTTCATGACCATATATCCATGCAGAATCCTGTGGATTTTTATCATGTACAAATGCAATCTTTAAATACTTTGTTCCTGGAGACAACAGATAATCAAACAGATTTTTCTTTGGTGCCTCCTGTGGCTCTGTCTTAATCTCAGAAGGATTTCCCTTTGCCTGAAGCAAAATCTCATCCCACATCTTTACAAGCTCTGATTTGATCTGAGATGGGAGCTTTTCCTCCTGATGAGGATCACATGGATATAGCTCCAAATACATCAAAAAGGCATCTGCTGTCGGAATCGGCGGTCGTTCTCCTCCCTTTTCCTTATACACCTTTTCAAAGCGCACATACAAAGAACGAACCTCCATACGGTCATCATCTGTCCATTTATAATCTACTTCAAATCCAAGCTTTTCCAATAAAGTCCTATAACTTCCAAGCTTACTTAACACAATGTAATTAACCTTAGAGCACTTATAAAATGCCAGAAACTCAAAGTACAGGCGGTTCTCTGGCTCATCTGTCCTCTTTGGAATAATACGAGTTACATTACCCTGCACACTAGGTGCACCGCAAAACTTTAATACACTGACACGCTTATTACCCTCTAATACATAGTAGCGGTTCATAAACTCATAACACTTAATCGGATCATGTATTCCCTCTTCCAAATGGGCATTATAAAGAGTCTGCCACTTGGCTGCAAACTCCGATTCATCATCGAGCAGCGGCATAAAGTTCGGTGCAAATGCAGTACGTCTTCCTGCCGTAAATGTTCCCACAATCATTTCCGATGGAATGGAACAAATTCCCAGATCTTCCTCTGCCACCACATCCGTATGAGACAAAAGCTCCTCAAGCACCTGCAAATACGGATATTTTCCTTCCGACAGATATCTTGCATAGCTTCTCTCACCCTTTTTCAGCGCCTTCTGATAATCCTCTCTTGCCATATTCAGCCACACACCTTTCTGTTCTCTAAGTCTCTTGCTCTTTGCAACTTTATTTTACATCATTTTATCTGCTGTTACAAGTATTCTTAAGAAAACCTTTCAATCCTTATGAATCCGTGTTTTTTCTTGCTTTTTTTTAAGAAACAAAGTACAATAAAATTAACTTATGCATCAGGAGGACTTATTATGAAAAAATCTCGTTTCATTCCTGCTTTTTTACTTTCTGCAGCACTTTTATCTGGACTTGCAGGATGTAAAAAAGAAACTGAATATTATAATCCAAACGCACAGACCTCATCTGTGACAGAAACACAAACTGAACTGCAAACAGAACCTTCCACACAAGCTTCTACAGAAGAATCTACTGAGGCATCCACTGAGGCTTCTACTGAAGAAAGCACCGAAGCTTCCACTGAAGAATCCACTGCTGCCCATGTTGTTTCCAAAGAACTTGCTGTAGGTGACATTTGGTATGTAAATACCGATTCCCTTAATATCCGCGATTACCCTTCTACTGAAGGCAATAAAATTGGGGAGCTTTATCGCGGTGAGGAAGTTCGAATCCTTGCTCTTGCAGAAAATGGATGGGTTCAGATTCACAGTGCAACAATGGACGGCTATGTAAAAGCAGATTTTCTTGTATCTTCTCCAGATCAGGTAGATGGTGCAGTGGCAGATGCCGCTGCATCTGCTGCGCCAGCCTCAAACGAAACATCAAATGCAAACACATCTTCTTCAAACGGACATATTGTGTGCATTGATGCAGGTCATCAGCAGGCAGGCATCAGCGAACAGGAACCAAACGGTCCAGGCTCTTCTGTAATGAAGGCTAAGCTTACTACTGGAACGAGCGGCGTAGCTACTGGTCTTGCCGAGTATCAATTAAACTTAGATGTCTCTCAAATGCTTCAACAGGAGCTTTTAAACCGTGGCTATCAGGTTGTGATGATTCGTACAACAAATGACTGCGCTATGAGCAATGCTGAGCGTGCTGTATACGCAAATGAAAGCGGTGCTGAAATCTTTGTCCGCATCCATGCAAACAGCTCCAATGATCCTTCTGTAAATGGCGCTATGTTCTATGCTCCATCATCAGCAAATTCTTATCTGTCTGCTGATGTAATATCTGCAAGCAACACACTTGCTTCTACGATGCTTTCTTTTTATTGCTCCACAACAGGTCTTGCAAACAAAGGAGTTCTTCAGGATGATAATATGACAGGTATCAACTGGTGTACTATTCCTGTCACAATCGTAGAAATGGGATTTATGTCTAACCCTGAGGAAGACCAAAAGATGGCAAATCCTGAGTTTCAGGCTGTAATTGCACAGGGTCTTGCAAACGGTATTGACGCTTACTTTGGGAGATAATTGATTATGGCTATTCAGATCTATTACCAACTGATCCGTGACATCGTAATTGACGAACAGCTGCTTTCCATGCTGCAGCCGCAGCGCAGAAAGCAGCTGTTTTCTTTTCGTTTGGAATCTGATCAAAAACGCTGCGCAGCAGCCGGGCTTCTTCTTTGGAAACATATTTATCATAAGCACCCAGAGCACTTCACCGTCTCTTACAATGCATCCGGAAAGCCCAGTGTAGCAAATGCGCCTTTTTTTAATCTCTCACACAGCAATGACTTTGTCATGCTTGCCGTGAGTGACACCCCTGTTGGATGTGACATTGAAAAGCTTCATAAAACTGTCCTTTCACACCATGTTTTTCATCCAAATGAGCTTGATGCACTTTCTAATCTTCCTTCAGGAGATATACAAAACCATGAGTTTCTTCGCCTGTGGACAGCAAAAGAAGCCTTCTTAAAAGCCATAGGCACAGGTATTGATGCAAAAGCTTCCTCATACGATTTTAGTAAAAGCAATACCATCTCTCTCTATGATGGTTCATTTTGGAAACTCGAACATCATACAGTTTGCGATTTTCCTGACTATCTTTCGTGTGTTTGCTATAAATGCTTGCAATAAAAAGAAATATCATTTACACTTTAAGCATTACAAGTCAGGCGTTCACATTACACCTGCCCTATGTTTTATTATTCAGAAACGAGGATTGTTTTTATGACTGCTTATGCTCATCTGTTACTGTATTTCTTTTTCTACAGCTTTGTCGGCTGGATTTGGGAATCCAGCTATGTATCTATTCTCACAAAACGGCTGACGAACCGAGGTTTTTTAACTGGTCCAATGCTTCCGATCTATGGAAGCGGCGCTGTAGTCATGCTCTGTGCCACCTACCCGGTGCAATCGTCCGACATTGGTATTTTTCTGCTTGGACTTATTGCTGCCACAATACTTGAATACGTTACCGGTGTCGTTATGGAAACACTTTTTCAGGTGCGTTACTGGGATTACAGTGACAAAAAGTTTAATATACAGGGACATATCTGCCTAAGCTCCTCGCTTGCATGGGGTGTTTTTACACTTCTTTTGATACGCGTCGTTCATCCACGCATATCAGCTTTGTTGGAAAAGATTCCTCAAAACGTATGCTTTGGCGCTCTTTTTGTGATCACTATAGTTTTTTCAATCGACTTTGCTTCCTCCTTCCATGCTGCTATGGATCTGCGTCAGATTCTTGAATCTATTACTAATCTAAAATCAGATGCAGAAAAGCTTCGTGAACGCTTTGTTGTACTTACTGATTCCGTAAGCGAGACGCTTCGCGATAAGATTGGCACTATAAAAAAGCCGGAGAGTTCTCGTATTGAGGAATTTCAGATTTCTGTTTCTGAATACCTCGAAAAGCTTTACTCTCTTGTTCCAAAGGAAAAAACAGCCGATGTTATTCGACTCAAAGAACGCTTTGCCTATTTAGGTGAACTGAAAAATGCTATCTCAAAGCGTATGGATTTTCGTAAGATTATCCTTTTAAAAGGAAACCCAATGCTTACTTCAAAAAAATATGCCGATGCCCTTAATTCCTTAAAAGAGCAAATTGGACTTAATAAAAATAAATAAGAAAAAGGCCACAAAAAAACGATGACGCATATCTTAAAAAGCGTCATCGTTTTTCTATAAGCTTACTAAATCTTTATAAAGTAATTCCAATATAAGCTGCTGCAAGTTTTACAATATAAGTTATAAACTTGATCAAATACTCTTCAATACGCTCTAACAAGCTATATTGAACTGTCGATTCTTCTTGTACAGCAACCTCTGTCTGTGAAACACTTTCTTCTGTCTGTTCTTGCGTCTGTGCTTCAGTTTCCAACATCTCAGGATCATTTGATTCTTCTGCTTCATGAGATTCCTGTTCTTCAGTCTGTGTACTTTCTGGCTCTGTATCAGCTGAATAAATATTTGTTTCATCAATAGTTACTTCCTCAGCCTGATATTGACTAAGCGCTGCGTTCATCAAATCTGCTGTATAGCTCGCACTGCTGTAAACTGCCGCTGAATTATATTTCCAATTCAATACGCCTTTTTCAACATAATAAGATTTACCATTGTAAATACAGCTTCCAGTATAATTCCAGTTGACCTGTCCCTTTGTAATGTAATACCATACTCCGCTGTGCTGACAAAGACCTGTATAGTTCCAGTCTAACGCACCATTTTTTATGTAAAACCAAATCGTATCATACTGACAAAGGCCAGTATACTCCCAATCAACTGAACCTTGTCTTACATAATACCATACTCCATTATACTGAGCTAACCCAGTATAACTCCAATCTGCTGTTCCACCCTTCACATAATACCAGCTGCCATTATAAACTGACAAACCTGAATATGCAGTATTACGTACACCTTTTTGAACATAGTACCAGTTTCCACTATTATAAATAAGACCTGAATAGCTTGTATTCTGCACACCATTGATTAAATACACCTGATCACTTCCAGATGCTGCAAAACCAGTATAGCTTGTGTCAACCTGATTATTAGTATAATAGCGCCATACCCCATCCGAATCCTTTAAAAGACCATTTTTACTGGTAACAGTATTTTGTCCTGCATATGCAGTCTGACTAAAGACTGGATACAAGAATACACAATCTGCACTAGTCGTCCATTTTCCACTTGGAATATGAGTAGTTACAAATTTCTTTGTTCCAAATGCTGCTGATGAGTATGTTTCTGAACCTACTAAGAAAAAGTCGTACATAGTGGTAGACTGATCATCCCACGTAGCATCCACTGCATACCATACGCCATTTTCCATTTGAACATAATTCCACATATGATATTCTCCACTGTCTGTTACACCAGTAACAAGCACACATGGAATACCATATTTATTGCACTGGAGCTTCATCATCTTTGCATATCCAGCACAAACAGTTTCAATCTTTCCATCACCATCTGCGTCATAATATAGACTATATGGCGTCTGATAATACGGATTTCCGATATTTTGCGTATTATTTTCATAGCTGACCATACTGCAAATCTTGTCATGAACTGCCTTTACTTTATCATATGTAGTTGCATTTGCTGGAAGCATAGCATCAATCTGTGATTTTGTTCCATCAAACAATGGATTTACTTTACTTCCTGTAAGTACCCCAGTATCCTTAGTAGGTGTTATGGTAAATGTACTTCCTGCAAGCTCAAGATCTGTTATAATACTTATTTCGCCTGACTCGAACAGCGGTGTATATACGCTATAACCAATAGTATATTTTGCACCTGAAAGCCATACTAACTCTGGATGATCATATGTCAATGCTAAATATGCTGGAGTTACATAACTGCTAAGCCATGCAAAAATTGCTTGCTTTGTTTCTTCTGAATATACAGCCTTACCATTGGCTCCCTTTGTTACCTTCTGATTTTCAAAAATTTTTGTCAGGTTCAACTTCATCTTTGCTGTACTGGCACTACTTTTATTTGCTTCGTAAATCGCATTATAGATACGCTTAGATGTTGCATCAAGCTGATCATAATAGTTTCCAGTTGCTGTACTGATTCCTGCCATTCCTAAATAAATTGGATTTCTGTCTACTATCATATCAAATGAAAATGTCTTTAAAAACTCATCTCCAATTTCATAAATATCAGAATCCATATCTTCATCAGTTGAATCTACAAATGCATCCGTTGAGCACTCAGTTGTCTCATCCTCACTATTAGATTCCTGTACCAGTTCTGGCAAATTCTCATTTACTGTTTCCTGAGTCTGTTCTTCTATACTTTCACTTGCCGTTTCCTGAGTCTGTTCTTGTGTACTTTCGCTTTCTGCTTCCTGAGTCTGTTCTTGTGTACTTTCGCTTTCTGCTTCCTGAGTCTGTTCTTCTATACTTTCAGTTATCGTTTCTGACGTCAGTTCTAATATCTCGGGATCAGTACCATTAACTAGTTCCTCTGATAACTCAGAAGATGATTCTGACAACATTTCCTGACTTAGTACTTCCTGCGATGTCTGTTCTTCTTGTGCATAAGTTGCCGATCCTGCCAACATAACAAAAGCAGTAAACAATGATGCGGCTCGTTTCAATAATGCCTTATTTTTTCTCATCCAGTACTCCCTCTTTCTATTGTATCTCTAGACAATTACTTCTTAATACTAAAAAATCACAGAGTTTCCCCTGCAATTTTTAACTGCAGCTGGCTGACATTTTACAGTCCCTATAGCTTTGCGTCACTGCCTTTCGACAGTTTTGCCAAACTATTTTTTTGTGAAAAATCATTAAATGACTCTCCATTGTAACCTATCTCCATTTTTATTAGTATCACGCATCGCCTTTTCTGTCAATAACTTTCTTCCAGATTCTTAATAATATGACTCTTTTCAGTGCTTGACAGGCAATTTAAGCTTGTCTTATAATAAATTATAATACAAGCGCACACTTCACTATGGGGCAAAAAGTTTCACCCTATTTTTCATTATATCATTTTTCCCCTGTGAAAAAAAGTCTTATTTGCGCGGAAATGAGGTTTTTATGAAACATTACGATATTATTATTATCGGCGCCGGTCCTGGCGGTATTTTCTCCGCATACGAACTGACAACCAAACGCCCTGATTTAAAAATCGCTGTATTTGAAGCTGGAAATCGTCTTGAGAAAAGAAAGTGCCCAATTGACGGCAAGCGCGTAACAAAATGTATACACTGCAAAACCTGTGCTATCATGAATGGCTTTGGCGGTGCCGGTGCTTTCTCTGATGGAAAATATAATATTACGAATGAATTTGGCGGCACACTTTACGAGTATATCGGAAAAAACAAAGCAACGGAACTTATGGAATATGTTGATGAAATCAATATGGCCTACGGTGGCGAGGGCACACGCCTATACTCTTCTGCAAATTCCAGCTTTAAACGTGTCTGTCTGCAGAACAACCTTCACCTTCTTGAGGCATCTGTCCGTCATCTCGGAACAGACAAAAACTATGAAGTTCTCAGTAACCTTTATAATTTGTTAAAAGACAAGGTTAGTTTCTATTTCATGACACCAGTTCAGAATGTTGCAATCATGGATAATGGTGACTATGAGATTATTACAGAGAACGAGACATATACATGTGAGAAATGTATTATCTCCGTTGGTCGAAGTGGAAGCAAATGGATGGAGCAAATCTGCCATAACCTTGAAATTCCAACAAATTCAAGCCGTGTTGACATTGGTGTTCGCGTAGAGCTTCCTGCTGAGGTATTTGCCCCGATCACAGATGAGCTCTATGAAAGTAAGATTGTATACCAGACTGAAAAATATCAGGATCGTGTGCGTACCTTCTGCATGAATCCAAAGGGCGCTGTAGTTACAGAAAATACAAATGGTATTATCACAGTAAACGGGCACAGCTATGAAAATCCTGCCCTTCACACAAAGAATACAAACTTTGCTCTGCTTGTTTCCAAACACTTTACTGAACCGTTTAAGGACAGCAATGAATACGGTGAGAGTATAGCTCGTCTGTCTAACATGCTTGGAGGCGGCGTTATGGTTCAGCGCTTTGGTGATTTGATCCGCGGTCAGAGAAGTAACCCTAAGCGTATCGCAGAGTCTTTCCTTACACCAACTCTTGATGCTACGCCAGGCGATTTAAGCCTTGTAATGCCAAAGCGTATTCTCGATGGCATCATTGAGATGATTTATGCGCTTGACAATATTGCTCCTGGTACTGCAAACGATGACACACTTCTCTATGGTGTCGAAGTTAAATTTTACAACATGGAGGTTCAGATCGACAATCATCTTGAGACTCGCCACAAAAATCTCTTTGTAATCGGTGACGGCAGCGGTGTTACTCACTCTCTGTCCCATGCATCTGCAAGCGGCATCTATGTTGCACGCCATCTGCTCGGTGAAATTGAATAATTAAAGAAAAGAGCCTCTGGGGACATATACTGTCCCCGATGGCTCTTAGTTACTTTCTGACTTTAACAATGCCTGATAAATATCTCTTTTGCTGACACCGCGATCCTTCGCAACCTGCTTCATCGCATCCTTGCGGTTCATATCTTCATACAGCGCCATGTGCTCTTCAATTGTCATTTCTTCCCATGACTGTTGTTTTTGCTTATTTAAATCTTCTCTGTCAGCTCCCTCAATGATAATTACGCACTCACCTCTCGGCTCCTCTATGTCGCGATAATGAGCTAATGCACCATCTAACGTATCTGCATAGACAGTCTCATGCTTTTTAGTAAGCTCTCTGCATATACGAACCTTTCTTGATCCGAGTGTCTTAAAAAGCTCCTCAAGCGTCTTTACGAGGTGATGAGGTGCTTCATAAAGAATAATAGTTCTTGTTTCATCCTGTAATTCCTCAAGAATTTGCGCACGCTGCTTTTTATCTGCTGGAAGAAATGCCTCAAATGCAAATCTTCTTGTAGATAAACCAGACATAGTAAGTGCGGTTATACATGCAGCAGGGCCGGGAAGAGATGTCACCTTAATCCCTGCCTCATAACACTTTTGAACCAGAACCTCACCTGGATCAGAAATGCCCGGCGTTCCTGCATCTGTAATGCAGGCAATATTTTTGCCATCCAGCATCAAACCAACCAGATATTCAGCCTTATCATATTTATTGTATTCATGATAGCTTGTCATTGGCGTATGAATATCAAAATGATTCAGAAGCTTTTGACTATTTCTTGTATCCTCTGCTGCAATAAGATCTACTTCCTTTAGCGTGCGCAGCACGCGAAATGTGATATCCTCAAGATTTCCAATCGGAGTTGCACACAGATAAAGCATTCCTGCCATAACTTTCTTCCTTCCATTTTCATGTTTGTATCTTTTCAGAGCCTTCCGTGAATCATTTTGATCTGTTTGCTCTCTTGTCCATCTTCATCAAACAATACAAGAGGCGCTTCGACGCGAATCTGCGTATTGCCGCCACGGATTCCTTCTATCAACACCAGATTAGCCTCCTGCGATGCCTTTGGATGCACCATACAAAGGCGCCTAGGTGACATTTTATATTGCTTCATCAGACATATGATATCTCCAAGACGATATGGTCGGTGCACCATATACATACGTCCTCCGGCCACCAATACATTCGCACTCTCACGAATCACATCCTCTAAGCTGCATAAAATTTCATGACGCGATACTGCCTTACTGTAATCAGCACCTACAAGGCCGCTTCCACCTGCCATATACGGTGGGTTGACTGTGACTACGTTAAAAACGCCTTTTCCAAAAAGAGTCTTTGTATTTTTCAAATCACCACAGATAATTGATACCTTATCCCCTAGATGATTTAACATCACACTTCGAGATGCCATTTTTGCAACTTCCTCTTGGATCTCTAGACCAGTAAAATGCGATGCCGCTGTCTTTGCCGTCATTAAAATAGGAACCACACCTGTCCCCGTACAAAAATCCAGCACACGCTCTCCCTCAGAAGCCTTTGCAAACCACGATAGGAGCACTGCATCCACGCCATAGCAGAAACGTCCCGGATGCTGAATCAGCATTAACCCGTTGCGCTCTAAATCGTCTAATCTCTCACCTGGCTTAAGCTCACTTATCATTAAGCTTAGACCTTCCTTCCCTCTTGTCAAGCCTATCTAAATCTTCAAGCTCCTTTAATTCCTTATCGGACAGCTGCGTTTTTTCCCTTCTCTTATGAGGACGGAATTTCAGCTGAGAAACCTTGTATTCACGAATTTCCTTCTCATCCTTATTTACGGTAACGATGACTTTTACTTCCTGGCGAAGCACACTTACACTTGAAACCTCTCCCTTTAGTCCGTCATCTGTCGTCACATAATCACCTACACTTGGAAGCTTACTGTTTAAATACTCGTATGTCTCCTCCTCGTTCTTTAAACAACACATCAATCGTCCGCAGACACCGGAAATTTTCACAGGATTTAAAGACAAATTTTGTTCCTTTGCCATCTTGATAGAAACTGGCGCAAATTCTGATAAATATGAATTACAGCACAATGGTCTTCCGCAGCTGCCAATTCCACCAATAATCTTTGCCTCATCACGCACACCAATCTGACGAAGTTCAATACGAGTACGAAATACCGATGCCAGATCCTTTACAAGCTCACGAAAATCAACTCTTCCATCTGCCGTAAAGTAAAAAAGAACCTTATTATTGTCAAACGTATACTCTGCATCAATAAGCTTCATATCAAGACCATGCTTTGCGATTTTTTCCTGACAGATCTTAAATGCATCCTTTTCCTTCTGTCTGTTTTCATCTGCAACTGCATCGTCTTGTGGTGTAGCAATACGAATTACTGGCTTTAATGGCTGAAACACCTTTTCTTCATCCATATCTTTCACGCCAAGCACAACATAGCCATACTCAACGCCTCTTGCTGTCTCTACAATAACATGCATTCCCGTTGTAATATCCATATCAAGCGGATTAAAATAATACACCTTTCCGGCTCTGCGGAAACGCACACCGATGACCTTTATCATAATTTTTCCAAACCTTTCCTATTTCTGGCACTCTCTGATCGTCAGCCACAAAAGCTCCAGCGTAAGCTGGAAATTTACATTTGCGTCCAGTCTGGCTGACGCGGTATTTATAGCCTCCAGAATGCGGTTTATTTCATTATAACCACATGTCTGAGCAACCTTATTGATTGCGCTGTACTCCTCTGCAAAGATCAGAAGATTCGGATCTCTTGTTGCCTTAAAGATCAGAATATCTCGATACCACATCTGCATAAAACCAAAGCAGTCCTTAATGCTCAGTTTATATTCCTCAAGCTTTGCAATACTTTCAAGTAGCTCTGAAAATGGCATCTTAGAGGCTGTCTTTAATAATAGCATAATCGTCTGAATCATTGAAATAAAATCATCCGACTGTGCCAGCTTCAATCCCTTTCCGATATTTCCCTGTGAGAATTTTTCAAGTGTTGGAATCTTATCCTCATCCACACCTTTTTCTCTCATGTACGAAGTAAATGCTTCTGACTCAACTGGCTTCATATTCAGTACAATGCTTCTTGAAAGAATTGTTTCAAGCATTGATGCTGCATTTGTTGTAAGCAATAAAATAATACCATAAGCCGGAGGCTCCTCTATTGTCTTTAAAAGAGCATTCTGTGCCTGAACAGACAGCTTTTGCGCCTCGTCTACAATATAAATCTTATACGGACTGCAATACGGCTTGATATCCACATCATGGACAACCTGATCTCTCACCTCGTCAATGCTGATGCTGCCAGGTTTCTCATGAGTCACTGTGATAATATCCGGATGATTCTTGCCGATCACCTTCTTACAGGAATCACAAGTCATACACGGTTCAGACTCTCCCGATTCACACTGCAGCGCTGCCGCAAAAGTCCCCGCAAGAAGCTTCTTGCCGGATCCCGGTTCCCCTGTAAAAATATAAGAGTGGGATACCTTCCCTGTCTCTATCGCATTCTTCAAATGCCTGATTATATCGTCATGGCCGATGATGTCATGAAATCCTGCCATAAGAATCACCTCTTTCTGCCTTTTGTGTCCTCCGTCATACCCGGCGGACATCTTTCAACTAATTATAACATAATCTTCTGTATAAAAAAAACTATTTTTCCCTATTGTACAGATTTTATATAATTTCCAATTTCCTTCACACATTCATCCAGATTATGATTCTCAAAACGCTTCCATATACCTGCTTTAAGAATATTTTCCTCGGAAAAATCATTCTGGTCTGCAAGAAAACGCCTGCACATCTCCTCGTACTTCGGCACCTCCTGGGTCTTCTCCCTGGCAAGCGCACGCTCCAGACGCTCTCCGTCTTCCACCTCTATATAAATAGGC
>OGPT01002040.1_pt1 | contig 17101 bp, 6 predicted proteins | sample 1552951 | NCBI WGS metagenome assembly OGPT01 (sample SAMEA2580224, study PRJEB22360) | human gut metagenome | biome: human gut; feature: human-associated habitat; material: faeces | place: Denmark | collected 2008/2010
CGGTTCTTCGTGTATTTGCCAAAATGTTCTACAACCATCTGGGATTTTACGGTGAAAATCTGAAAGTTGCCATGATGGAACGTTATATTGACCAGCAGGGTAAGACTGAGGAGTTTCGCAGAGTTTTTGAAGAAAAGAAAGGCAAGCCTTGGCTTGAAATGCGCCGAGCCTTTGCTTTCAATGGAAAGTTCATCATCCCGACACTAATGGAAGTTTTGGATATGAGTGAGGACGATGCCAAGGCGTGGTTCAATGATAAAACCGCAACAGAGATTTCTATTGCACAGCTTGTGGAAGATATGAAAGCCTATGTAGATACTAAACCTGCAAATTTCCGTCTGCTGTTTATGATTGACGAGGTTGGTCAGTATGTCGGTACAGATACCGATATGCTTTTGAATCTCCAGTCTCTGACCGAAAAAATAGGAAGCGAGTGCGAAGGCAAGATTTGGGTGATTTGCACCGGACAGGAAGCAATTGATGAAATTATCAAAGTTCGTGCCGATGAGTTTTCCCGTATCCAGGCTCGTTTCAAAACAAGACTGAGCTTATCTTCTTCCTCCGTGGATGAGGTCATTCAGAAGCGTATTCTGAAAAAAAAACCGGAAGCAGCCAAAGACCTGGAAGGTGTTTATGAGCAGAATGATTCTGTTTTGCGTAACCTGTTCAGCTTTAGTGGCTCGATTCTGGACATTAAAGGCTACTCCGGTCCGAGGGAATTTACAGAGAACTTTCCATTCGTGCCGTATCAGTTCATCATCATGCAGAAAGTATTTGCTGAAATCCGGAAACACGGAAATTCCGGCAAGCACCTGTCCGGTGGTGAACGTTCCATGCTTTCCGGTTTCCAGGAAGCTGCACAGAAAATTCAGGAGAAGGACGAATATGCACTTGTTCCGTTCTTCCGCTTTTATGATACCGTACATACTTTCCTGGATGGTTCGATCCGCCGAGTAATTGAGCGTTGCCAGAAAGCTGCTGACAATGGGGACGGCATTGAACAGCAGGATGTAGATGTACTGAAACTTTTGTACTTGATTCGATATATTGATGATATTCCTTCCAATTTGGACAATATCGTAATTCTTATGGCAGACGATATTCGTGTGGATAAGATTATCATGCGTGAAGCTGTCCGAGGATGCCTTGATCGTCTGATGAGCCAGAACTATATCGGCAGAACTGGTGACACTTATAACTTCCTGACTGACGAAGAACAGGATATTCAGCGTGAAATAAGAGATACAAATGTGGACACCGCTTCTATCGTGGAGCGTATTGCGCAGATGATTTACGGTGATATTTTCACAACTAAGAAGTTCCGTTATGGAAAATATGACTTTGTCTTCGACCAGATGGTGGATGGCATTACCGTTGGAGTGGCAACAGGCGGTATGCGTCTGCGTTTTCTGACCGTTGCTACCGATGCCATTGAAAAAACAGATTACCGTCTGATGGCAGAGTCCAAAGGTAATGAAGCAATCGTGGTTCTGGCTGATACGCCTTATTATGAATCTCTGGAATCTGCCATGAAGATTCGCAAGTATGTAAAGCAGAGAAATGTAAGCCAGCTTCCAAAAACTGTGCAGAAAATTATCAGTGACCAGCAAGACGAAGCCGGAAAATATGAGCTGAGTGCCATGAGCGAATTGCAAAATGCTATCGAAGGGGCGCAGTTCTATGTAGACGGTGAACATCTGGAAATCAAAGCCGGAAATGCCAAGAGCAAGATTGACCAGTCTCTCGAATATCTGGTTGCTCATGTATATAGCAAGCTCGACCTGATTACAGATAATGCAGGCAGTGATGCAGATATTATCGCAATTCTGACAGGTGCGGTAACAGCACTTCCGGGCATGGAACCGAACCGTGATGCTGCTTCTGCTATGGAAGAATACCTGGAAATGCAGGATGCGAAAAAGCTGCCGACTTCTATGGCAGATGTGCAAAGCAAATACAGTGCAATTCCGTATGGTTGGAAAGAAATCGACATTGCCGCGGTTGCGGCACAGCTGATTTATTCCCAGAAAGTAACCATCAAGTATGCAGGCAATACCATTCAGCCGGATGACCCCAAACTGCCGGATATGCTCCGCAAAAAGAGCGAGATCGGCAAGACTTCCATCAGTAAGCGAAAAACTATTTCCGCTACAATGATGCGTGATGTAAAAGCAATGCTCCGTGATTATTTCGATGTTATGGATGTACCGGATGATGAAGATGGTCTGATTCGTTTTGTGACCGAGAAATTCAGTGAACAGCGTGATTACTATGCTTCTCTGGATGCCCGTTATGACGGACATAAATACCCGGATCGTGCATTAGTGCAGGAATCCATTCATCTGATGGATGATGTACTTTCCCAGAAGAAAGACAATATTGCCCTGATTGAGCGAGTGCTGAAGAAAGAGGATGCTCTTTTTGATAATAAAGAAGCCATGAGCAATGGCATTGAAAACTTCTTCAAGACCCAGGTGACAGTATTCGATCAGGCAGTGCAGTTTGAAAAATCTCTGCATGATGACCTTGACCGGATTGCAGAAAATGAGGAAGCACATAAGGCACTGAATACTATTCGATTGATTACGATGGTTCAGACCGGAAGCAAGTTCAACTATAACCGGATTCGTGAACTGAATCCGTTGATGGATACGGTTCGCACCGCCCATGACAAGATGCTGGAAGAAAAACGTGCTGAGGTTCTGGAAACGGTTCGTCAGTGTATGGAAGCAACCCACACTGCCGCAAACGGCGATTCTAAGGCATCCCATCTGATTGAAAAATCAGACAAATATTTCAGTCAGTGTAAGGAGAAAATCGCAGAATTAAAGAGCCTTGCTCTTTTGGATGCTATGTTCCTGCCAATGTGCCAGTACAAGGATGATACCGTCAGCAATATCGAGTCTGTTCTGGCTCCGCCTGCACCGAAGCCGCCAGTGCAGCCGACACAGCCTGGAAAAGAAGCAGCTCCAGTAAAGAAAAAGATTGTCCGTGCCTATAACCGTCAGGTTGTATTCCAGGCAAAGACCTTACAAACGGATGAAGACATTGATGATTATGTAGAGAAGATTCGTTCTCAGCTGAAGCAGTTGCTGAAGAATTGCGACGAGATTAAGCTGAATTAAGGAGTGTGCCTATGGAAGAATTACTTGAAAGACTGGTTATTGCGGTTGAACAGCAAAATTCAGCTTTTCCTTGGAATAGTGTAATTTCAGTATTAGCACTCATTGCTTCATGGGTTACAATTTTCTTTTTGCTCAAGGAACGAAGTGAAAAAAATCGCCCTTATATGCAAATATCGTTTGAACTTGTTCGTTCAACTTTGGCGTGTGTTGTTTTAAGAAATGTTGGGACTGTTCCACTGGAAGTAAAAAGTTTGAGTTTTAATGAAACTTTCACCAAACAGTTGCAAATGAAAACGCAGGAACGATTAAAAAAGAAAGAATCAGCGAGTATTGTGATTTTTCCAGGGCAGAAATGGATTATTTCATTTGATACAAATGTTTTTAATATCATAAAAGAATTTGATGAAAAAACGGTAAGGATTGATTATAAATATTCTAAGTATAGAAAGAACAAGTCCTACAATGAAACTATTGAAATTGATTTTTCAGAGTACGGAGGATTTTTAGACTACATTTCAGAAGTAGACGAGTTTAAGAATAGTGTTGATAATTTGAAAAAATCAATGGAGAATATTGATAAAGATATTAAGAAATTGTCTGTTCGAATAGAAGATGGAGAAAATTATGGATAAGAATGCGATTAAAAAATTTGCCGTCTGGGCAAGAACAGAGCTGATCGCCCGTGTTTCCCTGAAAGGTGTGGAATACGGTATCACAGAGGACAACATTGAGGATGCCAATGCGGACAGCGTTGGTGGCAAAGTCCTTACTGCCGATGAAAAGAAGCAACGTCAGGCTCTGATTGCTGAGATTAACGATAAAGGATATAAGCAGGTCATGGAGGAGGTTGCCTATACTTGGTTCAATCGCTTCTCTGCTCTGCGATTCATGGAAGTCAATAGCTACCTTCCTTCCCATGTGCGTGTATTCACAGACGAGGAAAACAACTTTAAGCCGCAGATTATAACCGAAGCCATTCATCTGGATTTGGATGGACTGGATATGGAAAAGGTCTATGAGTTGAAAGATGCAGAAAAGACCGAAGAACTGTATAAATATCTGCTGATCGTGCAGTGTAACGCTCTGAATAAGATTCTGCCGGGAATGTTCCAGAAGATTGCGGATTACACCGAGCTTCTTCTGCCGGACAATCTGCTCCGTGAAGGCAGTGTCATTCAGCAGATGATCGAGCTGATACCAGAGGATGACTGGAAGGATGCTGTCCAGATCATCGGCTGGCTGTATCAGTATTATAACAGTGAGAAAAAAGACGATGTTTTCGCAGCACTGAAAAAAAATGTGAAAATCACAAAAGAAAACATCCCTGCAGCAACCCAGCTTTTCACACCGGACTGGATTGTTCGCTACATGGTAGAGAACAGCCTTGGTCGTCTGTGGCTGGAGGGACACCCAGATGTGAAAGAGCAACTTTTGCCGACAGAGGAAGAACAGTCTGCTTATGCTGCCGGAAACCGTGACCCGGAAGATACCAAATGGCACTACTATCTGGAAGAAGCTGAGCAGGAGCCGGAAGTGCAGGTACAGCTTGCCGAGATTCGCAAGGAATACGCCGCGCTGACACCGGATCAGCTGAAAGTCATTGACCCATGCTCCGGTTCCGGTCATATCCTTGCGTATATGTTTGATGTGTTGATGAAGATTTATGAATCCTACGGCTATACTACCCGTGAAGCAGTAGCAAGTATTGTGGAGAATAATCTTTACGGTCTGGATATTGATGACCGTGCGGCACAGCTGGCTTATTTTGCGGTAATGATGAAAGCCCGCCAGTATGACCGCCGTTTCTTTAGCCGTGGCATTCAGCCCCATGTGTATGCCATCGTGGAAAGCAATCATGTAGACAAATTTGCTGTGGACTATTTCTGTAATGGCGATGCGAAGCTCACAGCGGCTATGGACACTATCATCAGCGAGCTGCATGATGCAAAGGAATATGGTTCTATTCTGACCGTAACACCGCAAGATTGGTCTGCTCTGTACGACCGTTTTGCAGAGATTACAGAAGATATAAATATGTCCCGTGATACGGCATTGAGAGAATTACTGCCGCTGGTGCAGGTGGCAGAAGCGCTGGCACAGAAGTATGATGTGGTAGTGACGAATCCGCCGTATCGTGGAACGACCGATTGTGCGGTTAAATTGAGCGAATTTGTTGTTCTGAATTATCCGAAATCGAAATCTGATTTGTACTCAATTTTTATTGAAAGATGCCGTGAATTTACAAATAGAGCTGGTTTTTATGCAATGATAACGATGCAGTCTTGGATGTATCTTGCAAGTTATAAAAGTCTCAGAAAAATGTTGATTGATCAGGTAACATTTGAAAATATGCTCGTTATGGGTTCAAACGCATTTGATTCAGGAGATGTTGGAACGGTTGTACAAACTGCCACTTATGTAATTAGGAAACAGGGTGTTCATAGATTCAAATCCAAATATATAGATCTTTGTGGGCCAACCTCCTCAGACACAAAACAGAAATTGTTATTTGAGAGGGGGCATACATATGTAATAGACCAGAAGAAATTTGCATTTGTTAATAATTGTCAGTTTATGTATGATGCAAGCTCTACCATGTTATCACATTTCGCTGAAGATAAACCATTTTCCTATTATGCGGTAGCAAAGCCTGGAATGCAAACAAGTGATAATGATCGTTTTTTGAGAATTTGGAGTGAAGTGGCTTTTTCTAAAATTGGTTTTGGATTGTCACATGAATGTGCTGCTATCAGTCCATATAAATGGTTTCCATACAATAAGGGAATTGGTTATCGCAAGTGGTATGGAAACAATGAATTTGTTGTAAATTTCAAAAATGATGGTGAAGAGTTAAAATACTGGCTTACTCATAATCCAAAAGATCCTTCGACGACATCCTGGTCAAGAAATTTGCGAAATTATCAACGATATTTTTGTGAAGGAATTACTTTTACTGCCATAGGTTTAGCTTTTTCAGCTCGTTTGAATGGCCCAGGTTATTTATTTGATACTAAAGGACCAACAATGTTTGGTTCTAACCTAACTTATCTTTGTGGCTTTGCAAATAGCAACACCTTCGATGCTTTTAATAAAACATTATGCAAACAGATGACCAAGTCTGCAGATTCGGTTAATATGGTTCCTGTTGTAATCAATGCACAAAATTATGTTGAGAATCTTGTTAGACAAAATATTACTGTATCAAAGGGTGACTGGGATTCCTTTGAAACTTCATGGGACTTCCAGTACCATCCATTACTTCGCAAAGTTCCAACCATTGCCGAAGCATTTGACCAGTGGCAGACTGAATGTGATGACCGATTTAATCAGCTGAAAGCCAACGAGGAAGAACTTAACCGTATTTTTATTGATATTTATGGCTTGCAAGATGAGCTGACACCGGAAGTTGAGGATAAGGATGTTACAGTCCGCAAGGCTGACCTTGGCAGAGATATTCGTTCTTTTATTTCCTATGCAGTTGGGTGTATGTTCGGTCGTTACTCACTATATAAATCCGGTTTAGTTTATGCAGGAGGCGACTGGAATTCAATTTATGGAGATTTTCCTATGGATAAAATTCAATTAGATGAGAATATAAATCATGGAACTGGATTTTACACTTATGGTAGTCCAATTACTGATAAGTCGATTGTATACTTAAAAGAGCCGACGAATATGCAGGATGCCGAAGTATTCTGGGGGGTTGATGCGGATAATATTATTCCTATTTGTGACGATGAATATTTTACGGATGATATTGTTGGACGATTTGTAGAATTTGTGGAAGCAGTTTATGGTACAGATACCTTAGACGAAAACCTGAAATTCATTGCCGACGCTCTGGGCGGCAAGGGTCAGCCAAAGGATGTGATTCGGAATTATTTCCTGGGTGATTTCTATTCTGACCATTGCAAGATTTATCAGAAACGCCCGATTTACTGGCTATTTGACAGTGGCAAGAAGAACGGCTTTAAGGCTCTGATTTATATGCACCGCTATCAGCCGGACACCATTGCCCGTATTCGTACCGATTATGTCCATGAACAGCAGGCTCGTTATCGCACTGCCATTGCTGATCTGGAACAGCGGATTGCCAATGCTTCCACTGGCGAGCGAGTGAAACTGAACAGAAAGCTGACCACCTTACGGGCACAGGATACTGAGATCAGAACTTACGAGGAAAAGATTCATCACCTTGCCGATCAGATGATTTCGATTGATCTGGACGATGGCGTGAAGAAGAATTATGCAATTTTCCAAGATGTTTTGGCTAAAATAAAGTAAGGAGGGCTTGCGTAAATGGAAAATATATTTGCTACGTTTTTACAAACTGCGGGATTATATGATTCTAAAGAAATTTGTGAAGATAATATTGCTGACTTGATTGAGTTACTTAAGGGAAATGTTAAAATTAGCGCTTATTGTAAAGAGTGCAAGCAAGAGCGTGTTTTTCACATGAAACCTATTGAGTATTATTTTGAAACGGGTCCAGAGGGGGATGAAGAAATTAGGTGTGCATCTCTTGGCGAGGAAATAGAATCACTTCAAAATATGATATTTAGCACCAAAGCCAGACAAGAAAAGAGTTCTGCTGAAGAATGGAAATGGATAAATTGGCAAATAGCTGATACGACGAGATTAATGAAATTGGAATATATTTGTTCAATGGATGAGAAGCATCATTTGGATTATATTATTTTGACAACAGACAATTCAATGATGAAAATTGGGCAGTATCCATCTATTGCAGATATGACATTTCCAGAATTAGATGCTTATAAGCATGTGATTTCTAAACAAGATCGAAAAGAGCTTGGAACTGCCATAGGGTTATTTGCAAGTGGTATTGGTGCAGGTTCATATGTTTATTTGAGACGAATTCTTGAAAGACTTATTTATCAAGCAAAAGCAACTGCGGGAGATAAAGTTAATGATGAGGAATTTGAACAGGCAAGGGTGGCTGAACGAATTAAGATGTTACAGGGATATTTGCCTGAGATACTCATCAAAAATACAACTATTTACGGAATCCTAAGCAAAGGTATTCATGAATTAAGCGAAGAAGAATGCAAAAAATATTTTCCTGTTGTGAAAGAATGTATTTATCAGATACTCGGTATGTGGGAAAGTGAGAGAAGAAAAAAGGCTGATGAAGATGCTTTAAGCAAAGCACTGAGCTTAATTTCTTCATCAATCAAGTAAAAATATGGTGGTTAGGACTGTTAAAGAGAGCGAGGTGTTACGATGACCATAGAAGAAATTCTTGCAGGGGAATCAAAAAATGTAGAGTTTAAAGAGAACCTGCCGGAGAAAAGCATCAAATATATGAAGTCTGTGGTTGCCTTTGCAAATGGAACCGGAGGAAAAATCATTTTCGGAATTGCCGATAAAACCAGAGAGGTTATTGGCTTTGACAAGGAAGATGTGTTCAAGAAAATGGATGCCATTGCCAATGCTGTATCAGACAGCTGTGAACCGGCAATCATTCCGGATATTACCTTACAGACGGTTGATGGTAAGACTGTCATTGTGGTAGAGGTTTCTGAAGGCAGACAGCGCCCGTATTATATCAAAGCTCTTGGCAGAGATGGCGGTGTATATGTCCGTGTTGCCGGAACTACCCGCCTTGCCGACGAGTATATGGTAAAGGAGCTGCTGTTTGAGGGCAGTAACCGCTACTACGATCAGGCTTTATGTACTGGGTTAAATGTTACAGATGAAGATATTGATGTCCTATGTAAAGCCATGAAAGAACAGGCTGTTAAAAATGCCCGTACAGAGGAACAGAAAGCAGCGATTAAAGATGTCGGTAGACAGCAGCTGCGTTCCTGGGGTATTTTGATTGAGCGTGATGGAAAAGATTATCCGTCCAATGCGTTTGCTATTTTGACAGGTAATGGTGGACTTCATGTTGCAACGCAATGTGGCGTGTTCAAAGGGACAACGAAAGCGGTATTTGTTGATCGTAGAGAATATACCGGTCCGCTTTGGGAACAGATAGACGAAGCATTTCAGTTTGTCTTGAGAAATATTCATCTGGGTGCTACCATTGTGGGAATTTATCGCCAGGATGTTTATGAGATTCCACCGGATGCCATTCGTGAGTTGATTATCAATGCTATGGTACATCGTAGTTATCTGGATCATGGTACAATACAGGTTGCGGTATATGACAACCGATTAGAAATTACTTCCCCGGGAAAGCTGCCAATGGGACAAACGATGGAGCGTATGAAAGAAGGATATTCTAAAATCAGAAATGAAGCCCTTGCTCATGCGTTTGCTTACATGAATCTGATCGAGCATTGGGGAAGCGGCATTCCGAGAATTATTGATAAAGTGAAAGCTGCCGGACTTCGGGAGCCGGAGTTTATTGGTGGCGAAGTGGATTTGCGTATCAATATTTATCGAGGTCAGGTTGACGGCACTGTTGACCTCAATGACCTCAATAACGCCATTAAAGTGCCGGATACTATTGATAAAATGCCAGATAGTGGCAATGAAGTGCCGGATAAAACAGAAACAGTGCCAGATACTATGGGAAAAATGCCGGATAGTGAACGGGAACAACAAATCTATAAATATGTATTGGAAAATGGCTCTATTACTACTGCTGAAACAGTAGAGATTTTAGATGTAAAACATCGTAGAGCCAGAGCTGTCTTGCTGAATATGGTTAAGGATGGTTATTTGAGAAAAGAGGGTGCGGCACGAAGCACTATTTATGTAAAAAATACGGAAGGGAAATAATGCAGCATGGATACAGACAAAATAATACAAGATTTAAATCGCAGGTTTGCTGCACCTCTGCCTGAGTTTTATCAGCGTCGTATCATTTTCTGGTATGATGAAGATAAGGAATTTGAGGATAAACTGGATGAAGTGGTTTTGGAAAATGCAAAGGTGATTGCGCTGACAGGAAATAATGCGTTTTCTGTAAAAAAACTGCTTTCAGTAGATGATTTGACCACAAATTATCTGGTTTACAGTCCGTGTGTCTATAACCGCCCTGATGATAACTGGCTTCTGGATGTGGAGCTTTACAGCGAAGAGTTTCGGGCGGATCTGATTTCTATTTGGATGGATGAGATGGGACTTATATCAAATCCGGCAATGAGGAAACAGGTTAAAAACTATCGTGCTTATTTTAATGCGAAAGACCGTCGTTTGAAAGTTAGCACGCAGAATAAAGTTCCGGAAACACCGGCACAGTTACACATGGCTGTCATGGCGGCAATCTGTGGACTGAAAGACACACAGCCGAATATGATTCTTCGCAGTGTGTTCCGGGCAGGACTGGATTTGAATAATAATACGGTTTATCAGGATTTTGTAAAATATCATGCAGACGCAGCATTTTGGGCGATGGTTCGTCAGGGATGCGGATTTGTGGAGGAGGAACCAGCCCTTGGGCGATTGGCAATTCATCTACTTTTAACCGCGGCGACCCGTACCATGCGGCAGGGATATCTTGCCGGACTGGACGGTTTTATTTCCATGCCACATCAGGCATATTGCTATGATTTTATTTCTGAATGGCTTCATAGTGACAACATTCCGCAATTATATGATGTGGCACGTTATGTTGAGGATGAAGCTCGTCTGTATCAGCGTTTTGAAAAGCTGACAGTAGAAGATTTGGTAGGAACAGAGTGCTTTCCGTGTATTAACGAAGTAATTCTGACAAAGCTAATGACAGAGATTAGTGACCATATTATTGATGTGGATACCATTATGAATACCGTTGAAAAACGGAGAACTTGTGCATGGTATGAGCCATTTGAAAATTTTTATGACGGTATCTTACAAGTGGCGAATATGCAAAGTTTCTTTAAGGAACATTCTGCCGGATTCCATACCGCAGAAGCGAAAAGTATCTGGAAAGAATATACAGAGAGTTACTATCAGATGGACACTTATTACCGTTTGTTCCATCTTAGTTTTCAAAAGAGTTTGGAGACTTCCAATATTCTGCTGGATGATCTATTTAAGCACGTTGTCGATAAAGTGGAAGGACTCTATAATCATTGGTTCTTAGGTGAGTTGGGCAACAACTGGTCGGATGTATGTGCGGATGAACTGGCAACCTACGGTAAGGTTTTGGAAGTGCCGCAGCAGGAAGAATTTTACCGTTCCCGCATTAAGACTTTGGATAACAAGGTATTTGTGATTATTTCGGATGCTATGCGTTATGAAGTGGCGGCTACGATGGCAGATCAGCTTCAGAGAGAAACACAGAGCAAGGTTTCCATCAGCAGTATGCAAAGCATCTTCCCTTCTATCACAAAGTTTGGTATGGCAGCGTTATTGCCACATAAAGAACTGACGGTAGAGGTTCGGAACGATGTTTTGACGGTTCTGGCAGATGGGCAGTCTACGGCAAGCATTTACCGGGATAAGGTTTTGAAATCAGAAGATCCGGCGAGTGTAGCTTTGAAATACAATGACATCATTGCCATGAAACGAGCAGAACGAAGTGCGCTGGTAAAGGGCATGGATGTGGTTTACATTTACCACGATACCATTGATGAAGCCAGCCATACTTCTGATACCGCTGTTTTTTCTGCCTGTGATAAAGCAATTTCAGAATTAAAGAATCTTGTGCGTATTATTGTAAATGAATTTGGCGGCACGAATATTCTGATTACGGCTGACCACGGCTTCCTTTATACATATAGCCCACTGACTGAGGATGACAAGGTAGATAAGACCAGCTTTAACGGCATGGATGTGGAATATGGCAGACGCTATGCAATCATGCAAAAAGGCATACAACCGAACTATCTGTTGCCTGTGAAGTTCCTGGGCGGTAAAACAGAATTCGATGGATTTGCACCGAGAGAAAGTATTCGTATCAAAATGAATGGCGGTGGTATGAACTTTGTGCATGGCGGTATCAGCTTGCAGGAAATGGTTGTTCCGGTAATTGAGTACCATTATCTCCGCAACGATTCTATGGAATACAAGCGTAATAAACAGAAATATGATACAAAGCCGGTAACGGTCAATTTACTGTCTGCAAACCGTAAAATCAGCAATATGATTTTTTCATTGAATTTCTATCAAAAAGATGCGGTCAGTGCAAACCGTGAAGCTGCAACCTATCAGGTTTACTTTACAGATGAGGACGGCAAGCAGATTAGTGATATTCAGAAGATTATTGCAGATAAGACCAGCGATAATGGTGCAGAAAGAACTTTCCGTTGTCAGTTTAATTTGAAATCTCTGAAATACAGCAATACAGCTACTTATTATCTGGTAATTGCAGATGAACAGGGATTACAGATGCCACAGCGGGAGCCATTCCAGATTGACATCGCCTTTGCGGTGGATGAGTTCGATTTCTTTAGTTAATACCGCAGGAGGATAGAAAGATGGAGCAATTTACAGAGGGTGAAAGCACCCGTGAAGAAATAAAGAACAAGCTCCGTCAGAACTTTGACGGTAAGATTGTTCGGAAAGACCTGACAAAGAAAATCAAGGAAGGGGCGAACGTCCCGGTGTATGTCCTTGAGTTTCTGTTGGGTCAGTATTGCAGCTCAGATGATGAAACCGTCATTGAAAAAGGCGTACAGAATGTGAAGCGTATTCTTGCTGACAACTTTGTACGCCCGGATGAATCACAGAAGATTCTGTCTCAGTTGCGTAAAAAAGGTAGTCACACGATCATTGATATGGTGACTGTTCGACTGGATATGAAAAAGGATTGCTTTTTTGCAGAGTTTTCTAATTTGGGCGTTGGTAATGTACCAATTGTCGACGAATATCCGGAAAAATTTGATCGCCTGCTCTGTGGCGGTATCTGGTGTATTGTTCAGCTGGATTATGAGGTTGAAGGCGACAATAATTTTGGTATTGAGGACATTGATGGAAATCCACTTCGTTCCAAACAGAAAAAGCAGAAAGATATTTCACCAATCAGTATCCGTAAGCTGACACCGATCCAGATGCCGCACATTGATATTGATGAGCTGAAGCAGGGACGAAAAGCTTTTACGAAAGATGAATGGCTGGATATTCTTCTTCGTTCTATCGGCATGGAGCCAGATGAATTTACATATCGTGAGAAATGGCTGCTCCTGACCCGTATGATTCCATTAGTTGAAAACAACTTTAATCTTTGTGAGCTGGGACCGAGAAGCACTGGTAAGTCTCATCTCTACAAAGAGATTTCTCCAAATAGTATCCTGATTTCCGGTGGACAGACGACAGTTGCAAACCTCTTTTACAATATGGGACGCAAAACGGTCGGATTGGTCGGCTTATGGGACTGTGTAGCCTTTGATGAAGTGGCAGGTATCAAGTTTAAAGATAAAGATGGCATTCAGATTATGAAGGATTACATGGCATCCGGCTCTTTTGCCCGTGGCAAAGAAGAAAAAGCTGCTACTGCGTCCATGGTATTTGTGGGAAATATCAATCAGAGTGTGGACGTGCTGTTGAAAACGTCCAGTCTGTTTGCACCTTTCCCGCAGGAAATGGGAACAGATACAGCATTTCTTGATCGTATGCACTGCTATCTTCCAGGATGGGAGATACCGAAGTTCAGACCAGAGCATTTTACCGATGATTACGGTTTTATCAGTGACTATTTGGCAGAGTTCATCCGAGAGCTTCGCAAGGAGCAGTATGGAGATGCACTTGACCACTATTTCCGTCTGGGGAGAAATCTGAATCAGCGTGATACAATTGCGGTTCGTCGTATGATAGACGGTTATCTGAAGTTGATGTATCCAAATGGTGAGTTTACCAAAGAAGAACTGGAAGAAATTATTCAGATTGCATTGGAAATGCGTCGCCGTGTCAAGGAGCAATTGAAGAAGCTGGGCGGTATGGAATTTTATGATGTAAACTTCTCTTATATAGATCTAGAAGATATGTCAGAACATTATGTTTCCGTACCAGAACAGGGTGGCGGTAAGCTGATACCGGACGGAATGTGTAATCCGGGACAGGTTTATACCGTATCCAGAGGAAAAAGTGGCATGATTGGTGTATTTCGTTTGGAAAGCCAGATGCTTCCAGGCAATGGCAAAATTGAACGGACTGGCTTAGGTAGCGATTCTAAATGCAAGGAAGCTGTGAACACGGCATTTAATTATCTGAAAGCCAACGGCAATCGGATCAGTGGCTCTATCAGCACCTCGACCAAGGATTACATCATCAATTATCAGGATTTGCAGGGTATCGGTATGACAGACAAATTGGCACTTCCAACATTGATTGCACTTTGTTCGATTGCTCTTGGAAAGCCTGTTGTCAGCAACTTGGCAGTGTTGGGAGATATAACAATTAGTGGCACAATGATAAAGGTGGATGAACTTGCCAATACACTTCAGGTGTGTCTGGATAGCGGCGCAAAGAAGGTGCTGATTCCAAGTACATCGTTTGTTGATTTTGCAAGTGTTCCAGCTGATCTGATGAGTGCATTTCAGCTGATTCCGTATCAGAGTGCGGAAGATGCAGTGTTTAAGGCGTTAGGGGTAGAGTAATATAAGGAGGGATAAAATGTTTGAATCAGGGCTTGAATTTTTAAGGGCAGATTTTCATCTGCATACACAAAAAGATAAAGAATTTTCATATAGTGGTGAACCAAATGATTTTGTGAAATCATATATTTCGGCATTGAAACAAGCTAATATTTCTGTTGGAGTTATTACCAATCATAATAAATTTGACAAAGATGAATATAAAGCCTTAAAAAGGGCAGCAAGCAAAGAAAAAATATTTATATTACCTGGTGTGGAATTGACTGTTAAAGAGGGAGCTAATGGTATACATACTCTTATAGTTTTTAATCCTGATGAATGGTTAGAAAATGGTAATAATCACATTCAAACATTTTTAACAGCCGCATTTGCAACAATATCTAATCCTGAAAATAGAAATACAAAATGTTGTTATGATTTAAAAAGCACATTGGAAAAACTGGAAGAGTATGGAAAAGATTATTTTGTAATATTTGCCCATGTTGATCAAGGCAGTGGTTTGTTTAACGAATGTGGAGGCGGTCTTTTAGAATCGCTCTCAGGACTTGCTCCGTTTAGAAAACGAGTTTTAGGAATACAAAAATCGAGGACAAGGGATAATATAAATAAATTTAATCGTTGTTTTGGATATATTCCAGCTCTTATAGAGGGATCGGATCCTAAATCATTGAAAGATATTGGAAAAGGCGATAAACAAACATATTTAAAAATCGGAGAATATTCATATGCGGCGATTAAATTTGCATTACAGGACTATAAAAGTAGAGTTGCTGAATCATTACCGGAAAGAAGACATGGGTATATTGAATCTATAAGTTTTCAAGGCGGAAAATTTGATGGTCAGACTATTAGATTTTCATCAGAGCTTAATTCGTTAATTGGAATTCGCGGAAGTGGAAAGTCGTCTGTGCTTGAAGCAATTCGTTATATATTTGATTTACCGTTGCAAACAGATAAAGAATATAAAGAATCACTGATAAAAAATATTTTTGGCTCTGGAGGAAAAGCAACATTATCTGTTGTTGATAAACATGGCAAACATTATATTGTTAGTCGCATATACGGAGAACAGAGTAATGTTATAGATGAAAATGGACTTGACTTAAATATACAACCGTCAAGCTTGTTTGATGGAATTCAATATTTTGGGCAAAAAGATCTATCAAATAGTGCTGATCATGAAAATGGTCTTCTTGAGAAATTGGTTGGTGGAAAAATAGGGAAAAGTGCAGAAATAACATCTTGTGTGAAGGAGTTGACAACATCGGTTTCTCAATTATTAGATGCGAATAAAATTCCAGAGCAGATTGAGGAATGCAAAATTAAAGAATCTGAAGTTGAGCATAAAATGTCTATTTACAAGGAAAAAGGCGTTGCAGAAAAATTAAAAAAACAAACTGGATATACAACAGATAAAGCAAAGTTGGATTCTGTAAAAGGACGAATTGATTCAGCAGTACGAGAATTAAAAAAGTGTTATGATAATAATAAAGATGTGACTTTAGGCTTGCAGGGCGTGGAAAGTGTTTATAATTCTGATATTATAAAGAAGGCAAGTGATATTTTAAGTGCAATTGGAAATGAAATTTTAAAAATTGGAGAGGCCGTCACGCAGATAGAAAGTAATTCGTTAGAATTTGCAGATGTAGTGGAAATGTTATCGAAAAAAATAGATGGATTATCTGATGAATTTGCTGAAATAAAAAGAGAAATCAAAGATGATACGTTAGATATTGATGGATTTGTCAAAATGACAGAAGAGCTGGAAAAATATAAAGAGAATTTAAAGCAACTAAATGAACGAGCTAAATCCAAAAAACAAATAGAAAGTGCATTCAAGAAAGCAATGCGTGAAAGAAATGATATATTATTAGAACAATTCAATGCATATAAACTTGAAATTCAGAAAATTAATGAATCACAAAATGAATTAAAAATCACTATTGATTTTAAAGGTGACAGAGATAATTTTAAATCACAGATGAAGACTGATTTTAGGGGGTCAGGTATTTCTGAAATAAAATATCAATACTTATGTGACACGTTTAGAGATTATGTGGAGCTTATAGAAGACTGGATATTATGTGATGGTATGAAAATCAAGGAAATTATTTCATCCTCAGAATATACAAAGCTTGATAAAAAATTGCAAGATCAGTATGCGGATCTTCTGAAGAATCAGGTTTCCAATAATGTTGAAATATATTATCATGACAAATTATTACGACACCATTCAATAGGGCAGCGTGCGTCAGCTCTTATATTGTTTATACTCATGCAGTCTGATAATGATATTATTCTTATAGATCAGCCAGAAGATGATTTGGATAATAAAATTATTTACGATGAAGTAATTACAGCAATTGCGAAAAAGAAACAAGATATACAATTTATTTTTGCTACACACAATGCTAACATTCCAGTTCTGGGTGATGCTGAAAGAATTTTTGTCGTTGAATATCAAGATACAACGATTGACATATCACA
>OGPT01002059.1_pt1 | contig 16940 bp, 9 predicted proteins | sample 1552951 | NCBI WGS metagenome assembly OGPT01 (sample SAMEA2580224, study PRJEB22360) | human gut metagenome | biome: human gut; feature: human-associated habitat; material: faeces | place: Denmark | collected 2008/2010
TACTTATAATAATTGTATTATTACTATATATATATATTTCTTATAGTGGAGTAAAAGAAAAGAGAAAAAAGAAAAGAAAAATGGTAAGAGAAAAATATGAAAAAATGGAGGAAAACAAATGCAAAAAATCAAACCAATAAATATTTTGGCTTTATTATGTATTATTACTGCAATTATATTGATATCTGTATCTATATCTAAATATACAAATGTTATATCAGGAGGAGATTCGGTACAAGTTGCTGTACCAATTATTAATTTAGAAGAAAATACATTAGATATAAATATAAATCCAAATAATCTAGAAAAAGAATATGTATTTAAAGTTAATAATAAAGAAGAAGACAAAACTTCAGAAGTGGGGATGGAATACACATTAGAAATAAATAATGCTAATAATTTTCCTGTAGAGTTCGAATTATATAGTTGTAAAAGCGGAGTAACAGACAATACAAATTTATTAGATAATAATAAAACATCTAAAATTAAATTAGGATTAAATGACGAAGAACAAGAGTATAAATTAAAAATTAAATGGAATCAAGAAAGTAAAAATTATCAATATGCTAAAGTTATCGATTATGTGCAAATTGTGTTAAACAGCTCACAAATTGATTAAAAGGTGCAAGAAAGGAAGAAAAAATGAAGAAAAATAAAGTATTAATAATAGTTTTTTTGCTATCAATCATTATATTAACAACAATTATTTCGGTTACATTTTCAAAATATGCAATAGAACGAAAAGATACACATATTTTAGAATCTGATGCCTTTTATTTTAATAGTAGTTTAACACAACAAGAATATCAATTAAATGAATGGAATGGAAAAGATGTACAAAACATAAAATTTAATGTGAAAAATTATTTAGACAACATGCAGATTACAGAACAAGACATTAAATATGATATGAAAGCACAAATAACAAATGAAGATGCACAATTAGTAAATTTAGAATTGAAAGATGAAAATGGTTCTATTGTTACAACTAAAGAAGAATCTGACACTGAAAACACAACTTTTACAGTATCAGGATTAACATTAAAAGCAGATACAACAGCAGAGCAAATATTAACAACTAATAATTATAGTATAAGTATTTCGCCTAAAAATAGTGAATTAGAAGAAGGTAAAATAATAAATGTAAAATTAGAAATAAGTTCAACAGAACCATACACAAAAGAAATAACAAGTAATATAAAATTAACAGTACATACAGTATCAAACTATGTAGGAAATATAATTGAATCAGATAATGGAGAATATATAAAATTAAATATAAAAGTTAATAATCCAGAAAAAGATTTAAATATAAAATACGATAATACAAAATTAGAATTAGATAAATCAAATTATTTATTAGATGATGTATATCCAGTATCACAAACAACAATGAATTCATTTACAATACCAAAAGCAAAACTTGAAAAAGGGAATACATATGAAATAACATTTATTAAAAAAGTTCAAGATAAAATAAAATATGGAACAGATGTAATTATAGATGAAGACACAATGGAATATACTAAAGGAATAATAACATTTACTAGCCCTATATGGAAATCAAATAAAGCAAGTGTAACTATTACAAATGGATCAACATATAGTATGCAATATAAAATAGTAGATGTAAATGATGACATAGATGAAACAGACACTACGGGTTGGGTAACTGTAAATCCAAAAAACATAACATTAAATAACTTGAAATTTGCTAATAAAATAATAGCAAGATTATATGATGGAACAAATTATACACAATATGCAAGTTGTATTATATCAGATGGAATAACTCCAACAATTACAGCAAATGCTACAAATACTACAACAAGAGAAATATCAATACAGGCAAATTCAATGGATGATGAAAGTGGTCTAACAACAGACAAGCCTTATAAATATTATATAGCACAATCATTAGATGCAATAGCAAATGCAACTGTAAACGGCTCAAATACAACAGGAACATATACATTCGAAAATTTAGATGCAAACACAACTTATTACATAAAAGTTGAAAGAGAAGATGTTGCAGGAAATAAAGGAAGTACAATAATAGTAGTAAAAACTTTAATGGTGCCATCAGCAAAAGAAAATATATCAAGAGTAATAACTTGGAATGCTACAACTACACCAGATACGGCACAAGCCAAAATAGGATTGTCAACAGAAACAGGATTTACTATAAAATATGGAAAAAATAAAGATGATAGAACAAACTGGAAAGAATATAATGGAGAAATAACAGTAACTAATGGAGATACAATTTATATAGCATTAACAGATGGTAGAAATTATGGATTAGAAGACACACTAAAAATTGAAGACAAAACAGGACCAGATATTACAATTACAAAAACAGAAACAAAAACTAATTCAATTTCTATAAAAGTAGAAGCTTCAGATTCAGGAGCTGGAATGTCTGAAAATGTACAATATGATTATTATATAAAAGAAGAAGGAGCATCAATATATAAAGAGAAGGCAGAAAATCAAACTTCAAATACATATAAATTCACAAATTTAATTGCAAACAAAAATTATAAGATTATTGTAAAAACAAAAGATTTAATAGGAAATCAAGGAGAAGGAAGCCTTGTTGCAACAACAAGCAAATTTGATTTAATTACAGGAGATATTACATTTTCTAAAGCAAGCTGGGCAGACAAAACAGCAAGTGTAGAAGTAAAAAACAATACAGAAAATCAAATGCAATATCAGATAATTCAAGATGGACAAGATATAAAAGATGATGCTTGGATAACAACTGCAGAAAAAACAATAACAGTAAATAATTTGAAAAATGATTACACAATTATTGCTAGATTATATGATGGAACAAACTATACAAAATATGCAAGTATTCAAATTCAAGATACAACAGCTCCAACAATCAGTGTAGCACAAGAGCCATCCGATTGGACAAAAGGAGCAGTAAAATTAACAATAACTGCAACAGATACAGAAAGTGGATTGCAAGCAGATGCATATAGTTTTGATGGAGGAGCAACTTGGCAAGCAGAAACAAATAAAACATACACAGAAAATACAGCTGGAATTGTTATAAAAGTAAAAGATATAGCAGGAAATATAGCAACATATAACACAATAAATATTACTAATATAGATAAAATTGGGCCAGAATTTGAAATTAATACAAAATCAACATCTAGTACAATAACAGTAAATGTAAATAATACAACAGACTCTGGTGTTGGATTAGAAGACTTGATAATATACCATTATTATATAGCAACAAGTGAAGCTGGACTTGCATCTGCAGAAGAAGCAACAGATACAACAGCAAATAAAACATCAAGCAAAGTATATACAGGTCTAACACAAGGAATTACATATTATATAAAAGTAGAAGTTGCAGATAAATTAGGAAATACAACAAGTAAGATTGTAACAGTTGAAACAGGAAGTATTGCAACAGACTTTACAATATCAGATCCAACATGGTCAGATAAAAAAGCAAGTTTAAAAATTACTAATAATTCTGAATATAAATTACAATATCAAATTGTAACAAATTTAACAGAATCACCAAAAGCTGATGGATGGACAACAGTAGATTCAGCAGATAGCAAAGAAGTAACATGTTCAGATTTATTAAATAATTATGTAGTTTATGCAAGATTAACAGATGGAACAAATAATAGTGCAACATTACAAAAACAAATAAAAGATGTAACAGCACCAACATTAGAGATATCAGGTAATCCGACAGAATGGACAAAAGAAGATGTAACAATATCAATTACTGCAAAAGATACAGAAAGTGGATTAGCAGAAGAAGCATATAGTTTTGACGGTGGAACAACATGGCAAACAGAATCAACCAAAACATATACTCAAAATACAACAGGAATAATAATAAAAGTAAGAGATATAACAGGAAATGTAGAAACAAAAACAATAGATATTACAAAAATAGATAAAAATGGACCACAAGTAGAAATACAGGAACAAGCTAAAGACATAAATTCTGTAACAGTAAGTGTAACTGCAACAGATGATGGAATAGGAATGCCAGATGAAATAAAATATAAATATAGTTATAGAAAAGAAGGAGATAGTAACTATACTACTTATAAAGAAACAACAGAAAATACTTGTAAATTTGAAAAATTACTTTCAAATAAAAAATATTATTTAAAAGTAGAAACACAAGATAAATTAGGAAACAGCACAGAAAAAGAGATAGAAGTTACAACAGGTGAATTTTTATATACTACAGGTCAAATAGAGTTTAATAATATTATTTGGAGAAGTTCTATTGCAAGAATAACAGCAAATAATAAAAGTACAGATTATGATATAGAATATCAAATAAAAACAGATAGCACTCAAAATCCAGATACGTCAGATAGCAGTAAATGGACAAAAACAACAGAAAAAGCAATTAATATCGGAAATCTAGAAGATGGAAATGTGGTTTATGCAAGACTAACAGATGGAATAAACTCAACAACAGGTTATGCATCAATAACAATAAATAATTCAGCAGTAAAAGAATATTCAGAAGCAGAATTTGCAAAGATTACAAGATCAAATTATGAGGTTTTGGGTGTATCTGCAACAAGTAACAAAATTGAAGTACAAATAAATAAAAATGCTGAAGGAGCTTTATATAATTATTATTATAAAACAATAAATGATACAAGCTATAAACTAATTACAACAAATACATATTATGATGATAAAGCAACTATAATGGGATTAACTTCAAATCAAGTATATAAAATTAAAGTATTAGTAACTGATGATAAGGGAAATGTAACCAGATGCCAAAATACAGCAACAATTATAACATCTGAACAAGCAAATGTAGATACAACATATACAGGAAATAAGACATATATTGACAATAGTAGTACATTACAAGCCAGAGTTCAGGGAGAAAATGGATATGGAGATACAGCACAAAAAGAAAGTATAAATGCTGGGTATACAATAAGTTTACCACAAGGATTTAAAGTTTCTGAAACAACAGGAGAAAATTTACAAAGTCAAGGAACTGTGCTAAAAGATGGAAACAATAATGAATATGTATGGATTCCAGTAAATGATGCAATACATGATGGAAACACTTCAATTCCAACAAACACAACAATTGCACAAAATAATAATTATAGACCAATGTCAAAAGCTCAAAATTCGAACAAAGGATATTATGAAGGTTTTGTATATGATTTTAATGGAACATTATCATATAGAAAAACTGATAAGACTGGAGTTGGAAATTCATCATATCGTGAACCAAGTTTGGTAACTGGAAATTCAGATGGATATACTTGGAATGTAGATAATGTAACAGGAATTGTAAATGATGCAGATAGTAAATATTATAAGACAATTTTAGGATTTAGTTCTGCATCAGAATTTGGAGAATATATTGCAAATAATTACAATAACATGATACTTTCAGTAGATTCTTTTGGTGGATTTTATGTAAGTAGATATGAAACTACACAAACAAAAGATTCAAGTGAAAATGTAATTATTGGTTCTAAGAAAAATGGAACAGTATTTTCAGGATACAATTGGTACAATATGTATTTGTATCAAGATAGTAGAAAATATGCAAGTAATCCATATTCATCAAGTAAGAGTGTAGTTTCAAGTATGATATGGGGAAGTCAATACGATGCTGTTCTAAATTATCTGTTAACAGGTTTAGATGCAAAAAAAGTTACTACGCAAGTAGGTTCACAGAAAAATGTATTAAGTAATACTGCACAAGATAATGCAGATATTATAAATAATATATATGATTTAGGTTCGAATGCAAATGAATGGACACAAGAAGCGGAAGGAACAAGAGCTAGAGTGTATCGTGGTGGAGGATATGATAAAACTAAAAAAGGAACTCCAGCGACAAGAACAACTGTAACAGCAACAGATTCAGGTCCAATATTTGGTTCAAGATTACAATTATATGTTAGAAGTACAAGTGATACAACAGGACCAATTGCATCAATTATAAGTACAAGTGCTACAACAAATACAATTACAGTAAAAGCAACTGCACAAGATAAAGAGACTGGTGTAAGTAAATATACATATTATATAAAAGAGAGCTCAAATCCTTCTGATTCAACTGGTTGGACAAAAATGTCAGAAAGTTCAGCAGGAAATTATACATATACTAAATTAAAACAAAATACAACATATAGTATAAAAGTAACTGCAACAGACGGTGCAGGAAATGAAGGAGATGGAGCAGTTACAACAGTAGTAACAAAAGAATTAGGAAATGTTGCAAAAGATAATATATCTTTAAAAAATAAATATGGTCAAAGTGGAGAAGGTACTGTTTTGCTAGAACAAAAAGACACTACATATTCAAACCAAGGATATTATATACAATATCAAGTAATTTCAAGTGATTCTGCAATAACAGAAAATTGGGCAACAGGTGAAACAATAAAAGGATTAGCAAATGGACAAATAATTTATGCAAGCTTGTTTGATGGTATAAATAGATCTGCAGATTATTTTGAGTTTAAAGTTAGTGGATTAGAAGGGTTTGAATATTACACAGATAGTAATGGAAATTCTTCAAAAGAAAAAACAGTAACTTATACAGATAGTGAAGGAAATACTGCAACAATACCTGCTGGATTTAAAGTAGGAACAGGTGATTCAACAAGTAAAGTAAATGAAGGGCTTGTTGTTCAAGACGAAAATGGAAATGAATTTGTTTGGGTTCCTGTGCCGGTTGCAGTAGAAACAACAAATAATAAAACATCAACAGAAAAAGCTATTGCAAGAAAGCAATCATCAAATACAAAATATTATGAAGGTATTCTATATGATTTTAATGGAACAACATCAACTAAACAAAGAAGTTCGACTGCTCTAAATGATGGTTCAATGAGAGAGCCTAGTTTAGTAACAGGAAGTAGTGATTATACGTGGAATGTTGATATAGGAAAAGCTAGGGGAGTAACATATGATGCTGTATTTTATACCAATTTTCAAATAGGAAGTGCAACTGGATTTGGTTCATATACAGAATTTGGACAATATATGAATGAACAATATACTAATATGGTAAAAAGCGTAGATAAATTTAAAGGTTTTTATATAGGAAGATATGAAACTAGTACATCCAATGATAATTTGGCAAATACAGCAGTTGTTCAATCACAAAAAAATAAAGCTGTACTATATAATAGAACTTGGTATCAAAGTTATTATTATCAAGATAGTAATATAAATGCATACAATCCTTATCATAATAGTAAAAGTGTAGTAAGTAGTATGATATGGGGAAGTCAATGGGATGCAACGCTAAATTGGATGCTAAAAGATAACAATACTAAGAACTTTGTTACAAGCATTGTAGGAAATAGAACAGGTACAAGAGCAAATTCTGGTCAATATTCAGATGATTTAGCTAAAAATATATTTGATTTATCTGCAAATGTTGTAGAATGGGCGCAAGAAGCTCATGGTACAACTTATAGAACTTATAGAGGTGGTTCATTCTTAAAAACTACAGATAAATATGGTATTTATGGTGCAAATGCTAGAATAAATTCATGGAGACCACCAACTGCAAATTATATTTATATGAATCCAACAAACACAGGTGGAGATGATTCTACAAATGGAGATGGAAGTAGATTAGCATTATATATTAATAACACAGAAGATAGTACTGCACCAATAATAGATACTACAGCAACAAATAATACACTAACAACAGAGACAAATAATATAACAATAAAAACACAAGTGACAGATGCAGAATCTGGAATAAAAAAATATAAATATACAATAAGTTATAAAGATTTTTCAGCTTCAGATTTTTCAGATAAATATATTGTAAAATCAGTAGAAAACTATGGTTGGACATATCAATTTACAGGATTAAATCAAAATACTCCATATTACATAAAAGTAGAAGTTACAAATAATGCAGGATTAACAAGTACATATTATTCAAATGTTATTCAAACTAAAGTGTTAAATGTAACAGAAGATCCATCAACATTAAAGAAGACATATGGAAAAACGGGAAATGGAGCAGTTTATTTAACATTGGCAAATACATATAAAACAAATAATTATCGTATACAGTATCAAATTGTAAAATCGGGAAGTGCACCAACAGATAATGGATGGAAAGAAGGGTCAAAAGTAAACAATAATGGTCAAACATTTACTGATGGTTATATAGTAAAAGGATTATCAGTTGGAGATATAGTTTATACAAGAATAACTGATGGAAAGAATAATTCTTCAAACTTTAAAACAACAGAGGTTTCTGAACTTGAAACTTATTCAGATATACAAACTGCTAATTATACATACACAGATTCAAATAAACAACAAGCAGTAATACCAGCAGGATTTAGATATGGTACATCTTCATTAAATAATACAATAAAAAACGGATTAGTTATAGAAGATGAGGCAGGAAATCAATATGTTTGGGTACCTGTAAAAAATGCAATTTATGATGGTGTGACTACAGTTGCATTATCTAATAATAGTTCAACATATAAACCAATGGCTAGAACTCAGTCTGGATATACAAGAGGAAGTACATCAACATATTATGAGGGAATGTTCTATGATTATAGTGGTATAAGATCATATATTATGGGTAATAGTTTATCGTACAGAGTAGGAGCTACAAGTTATAGAGAGCCAAGCTTAGTAACAGGAAGTGATAAAAACTTATCTTGGCAATATTCATCAGGAACTGAATATGATGCTGCAAATTATAGCAAATTGAGTTCAATAAAAGATGATGAAATTACAATAAGTTCACCTGCTACTTTAGGACAATACATAAATAAAAAATTCACAGAAATGGTAGAAAGTGTAGATAAATATGGTGGATTTTATGTGGGAAGATATGAAACAAGTAGATGGAATTCTGGATCAACAACAAATAAAGAAAATTCAGGAGATATAATAAAATCAGTTGCAGGAGCAATAACTATGGCAAGTACAAACTGGTATGATATGTATTTAAGGTCAAGCAGTGGATATTCAAATAATCCATATTATAATAGTACAAGTGTAAATTGTGCAATGATATGGGGATGCCAATATGATGCTACATTAAATTACATATTAGAAGGTTCAGATAATACTAAAGTTACACAAAGAACAGGAAATCATTCAGGTACAAGGTCTATTACAGGAGAATATCCAAATGACATTATGAATAACATATTCGACTTAAGCTCGAATGTTAGGGAGTGGACGCAAGAGGCGTACTCTTCTAGGTGCCGTACTAGTCGTGGTGGCTATTACGGTACGGATGGTACTGGTACCGCAGTCGGTCGCAACAACTACTTCTACCCTATTGACGCCTACAACAATTTAGGTTCGCGTCTCACACTTTATTTAAAGTAGCTCTGACCACTAATTGCGATACAAGTGAACGAGGCTAGCAAAAGGGTTAAGGCGAAAACTAGAACAAAATTGTACAGGGGGCGTAAGCCCCGGAAGATAAAATTTTGAAAGGAACAAAAGAAAAAAATGAGTAAATTACAAAAATCATATATCAACTTAAAATCTAAAGATGCAGATAAAATTTATCTATTTAAAAGTGGTATGTTTTATCTTGCATTAGCAGATGATTGTGAAAAATTATCATCTGTATTTGGCTTTAAAAAAACAAAACTAAATGAAGAAATAGAAAAATGTGGTTTTCCAATTTCAAGATTGGGATTTTATGTAGGACAACTTGAAAAAAGGAAAATTCCATTTCAAATAATTGATGATGATTATTCAAAAATAGAAAATTATTCTGATTATATGAATAATTCAAAATTAAAGAAAATTATAAGCGAAATAAAAGACATAGATTTAGATAATATTACATTTAAACAAGCATATGAATTTTTAGAAAATGCGAAAATGGAGATTGGAAAAATCTATGAGTAGTGAAAATGAGTTAAAATTAATTCCTATATATGAAAATTATATGGAATATATGATCCAAACTTTAATTAAACTTCCAAGAACAGAAAAATTTAGCATTGGAACAGATTTTAAACAAATAATGTATTCAACTTTAGAGGATATAATGTATATTTCTAAATTACCTAAATTCCAAAGGTTAGGATATTTAAACAAAATAGATGCTAAATTAAATACACAGAGAATTCTATTAAGAATAATGAAAAAATTTGCTTGGATAGATATCAAAAAATTTAATACAGCAATGGGACATATTTATGAAATTGGTAAAATATTAGGAGGACTAATTAAATATTATGCCAAAAACAATACGTAATCAATTTGATAAATATTTAACTTATGAAAAACTTTTAGAGGCACATAAAAAAGCAAGAAGAGGTAAAAATCGAAAGCCAGAATTAATCAAATTTAATTTAAAGCAAGAAGAATATATAATGTGGTTATATATGCAATTAAAAAATGGAACATATAAACATGGAGGCTATATAGAGTTTTATGTAACAGAGCCCAAATTAAGAAAAATTGAAAAATCACGTTATATTGATAGAATTGTACATACCTGGTTAGCTGAGAATTTCTTATTAAAATATTTTGTAACACAGTTTATTCCAACATCATTTGCATGTATTAAAGGAAAAGGAATGCACAGAGCGGCATTTTGTGTACAAAAATATATGAAAAAAGCAAAACAAAGATGGGAAAATTATTATATCATAAAAACAGATGTAGCAAAATATTTTAATAGTATAGACAAAAAGATTTTACTAGAAATTTTAGAAAGAAAAATAAAAGATCCAAAGCTAATTTGGCTAATAAAAGAAATCTTATATGCACAGAAAAGAGCAAAGGGTATAGAAATTGGAAATTATACAAGTCAAATATTTGCTAATATATATTTGAACGAAGTTGATCAATATGTAAAACATGAATTGAAAGTAAAATATTATGTGCGTTATTTAGATGATAGTATTTTAATAGTACAAACTAAAGAAGAAGCCAAAAAAGTGTTACAGCTTGTTCGTAAGTTTCTAAAAGAAAAATTAGAGTTAGAATTAAACAATAAAACTCAAATTTTTAAAGGAAAACAAGGAGTAAATTTTTGTGGATATAAAATAAATGAATATAGATTAAAGTTAAGGGATAGAGGAAAAAGAAAATTAAAATTAAGAATAAAGAAATTAAAACAAAAAGTAAAGACTGGAGAAATTACTAGTCATGAGGCCAAAAGATACTTGGCTGGACATATAGGATATATAAAATGGGCAGATATCTATAATTTGTCAAATAAATTATTCTATATTGAAGAAGCTTTTAACGTTAAAAATATAGATTAGGGATAAATCGAAAGAGGCGAACTCTTCTAGGTACCGTACTAATCGTGGTGGCAATTACAATACGGATGATACTAATACCGCAGTCAATCGCAACAACAACAACCCTATTAACACCAACAACAATATAGGTTCGCGTCTCACACTCTAATACTATTTCAGATTGTGTATTTTACGGAATGCATACAGCAAAGTATTAGTAATAAAGAGATTTATTCCTTCCTTTTCTAAAAAGGTAAAAATGAAACAGTATAATATATGTTAGTAATTTTGATGAATATATATGTTATACAAAAAGGATAATTATGAATGAATGTTTTTTATTAGGAACTATAATTAATAAGGTTAATTTTCGTTTTGCAATTGGAGGTAAACATGATTCAATTATAGAATTTGAATTAAAGCTAGAAAATGAATCTGTTATTATGGTTAAAGCATATGATAAGTTAGCAGATTACTGCTATCAGAATATAACTGAAAATAATTTAGTTATGATTAGAGGAAAATTAGAAAGTGATTTTAAAATAGATATGTCAGAGATTTATTTTTTTAGGACTAAAGGAGTGAAAGAATTTGGCAAATAAACATGCAAAAAGAAGGAAAGAATTAAAAGTTATTGTGGCATTTATAGTAGTTTTTATAATAGTTTTAATAGCAATTATAATAAATGTTAATAAAAAAGATGCACAACCAACTTCAACAGAAGATGAATCATATGTTCAAGAAATGGATGATGGAATAAGTATAAATAAAAGTACTAAATTGAATGAGGCAAAATTTGTAAATGGATTGCTAATTTCTAATATTCAGCTTACAGAAAAGGATGGTATGACAACACTTTTAGCTGATGTTACAAATAAAACAGAACAAAAAACAGAGTTGAAAAAGTTAAAGATAGTTTTACTTGATGAAAGTGGTAATGAAATTGCTACAATGACAGCTTTTATTAATGCAATTAATGCTGGAGAGACTACACAATTGAATGCTTCAACAACTTCTAATTATATTAAGGCTTATGATTTTAAGGTGGTAGAGGAGTAGATAAAAAATAATTACAATTGTGATTTGTGTCAAATTTCATTTAAAACGCGGTTACATCTTTTTTAGAAAGGAATGAAATCAAAAATGTTAAAAAAACAAAGATTTAAATTTTTAATTATATTATTTGTTATTACATTAGTAATTGTGGCAATAAAAGGATTAGTACCAAAATCAAAAGCTGAAGAAACTACTGAAATACAGGTGACTTATAATTCAGGAAAAGGGACTGGCAAAAGTGTTGTAACTACTCAAAAAATTGCCAATAATACAAATAGAAAAATTGTATTAAGTAAAAATGAAATGGATTTTGATGGTGGAACAACAGAAATAGATGGACATTTATATAAAATGGTATTAACTGGCTGGCAAATAACAGAATTGACACAAAACGGAAAAAAAGTAACAGAAAATCTTGATACAATATATGCACAAAATGGTTTGTATAATGTTCCTAAAGGTGTAACTGCAATAGAGGTAACAGCAATTTATGGAAAAGCTATTTATGTAAGAAGTCCATATGATAAAATGTATTATGATGAGTATCATATTTTTAATAATGGAGAGAATGCAAGTGCAGAAAATGGACAAGTAGAGCAAAGTTCAGATGAAAATTATGGTACGAGTTCCGATGATGCTGTTGCAACATTAAAAAGAGCATATGAATTAATAGAAGAAAATGCTAATAATACAGTTTATGATAATTTATTTGTATTATGTGGAGATTTATACGAAATAAATTATAATGCAGAAGGAGCAGAATTTGCAGTAGATAATGAAGGTACATATAAAAACTATTCTTCTGATTATTTGGGATATCAAACAGGAAGCAATAAACCAGTAACAATAACTAGTAATGATGACAAAAAATATACTTTATATTTAGGTGCCAAAGACGAAGAAATTGAAATATATTCTTCATTAAGATTTGATAACATAAATATAAAATATTTGCCAGAAGATAATATTACAGATATTCACGGAACTGAGGTTACAACGAAAACATATTTAAATTTAGCAGATTTAAGCTTTTTCTCTACAGGTTTTTTTGAAGCTACAGAGAATGTTGGAACAGAAGAAGAGATGAATGTATTATATGGAAACTTATCTAGTGTAATATTAAATTCTGGAACTTGGAATCCACTAGTTGCAAGAGATTCTACAATTATATCAGAACTAGCAAAAAATAATTATTTACAAATAGGCGGAAATACTACTATTTCTAAATTGCAAATAGGTTTTAAAAATTCTTCTGATACAGATACAATTGTAAATCCTCCAATTGTAAAAATAACTGGAGGTAATATTAAAGAATTGATAGGAACAAAAGATGCAAATTTGATGTTTATCAATTTTGAAGATACAAATGAAGGAGTCAACTATAAAACAGCAGGCAAAATTCAAAAATGGAAAAATGTGTTTTTGGAAAATAGTTATGTAATTATAGATAATGGACTTAAAGATGTTGAGAATATGTCAGTTCCAGAAAAAAGTGGTTTAAAACTTTCTAATAATGAGGAAATTACAGGAAATTTCAATGGTGGTGGAGAACTATATTTAGATAGTAATATTTGTTTTACAATTGGTGGTGATATTACAGGAACTACTAAATTGATTTTAACACCAAGCATTGTTAATGGTAAAAATGTTATAGTAGGAGGAATTAATCATCCATATATAAAAGTAAAAGGTGCTTCAACTGCTAGAGCTCAAAGTCAAGCAAGTGATGAAATTATTAGTGGTGAAAGCAAATATACAATATTATCACAAAAAAGTGATTACTCTTATTACTATATTGAACAGGATGTTGAAATTTCAAATTTTGTAGAAATCAAATCAACAAATATTAATGACAAAATATATACTGGTTCAATTGGCGATAATACTGGAAGTTCAGCAGAAGATATTAGTATATTAGAAATAGGAAGCTATACTCAAGATGTAGAATTAAATTATGAGTTTTATAAAAATTCAACAAATCCAAATAAATATGCTAATATAAGTAGGCAATTTGTATTAAAGACTGATAAACAAACAGCTACAACAATTCCAAGTGGAACAGAAATATTAATGATTTATAATGGTAAAAATTATAATTATGTTGTAAATACAGATACTGATAGTGTAAATTTATCTTTATTCAAAGATGAGGATGGAAATACATTTAAACAGATTTCGAATTTACAATCTGCAGATGGAGTAACAAAAGAAGTTAATGGTGTTACAGGTGATACATTATATAATTATAGTGAAAGTTTCAGATTTATTGTAAGTTTTGCAAATATTATAAATAATAATGCATCTATTAAGGCAGGAAGTTATTATTCAATGATTAATATTTTGGATAGTGAAAGTTGGATTGATTCTGAACAGATAGAAAATACTAATAAAATTAATATTTCACAAGTAGTGTTTAAACCTAGCAGTATAAATACTGAATTGGAAAAATATGAACCCAATGGAGTTGTTACAATAAAATCAGCCGGAACTGTTCAAACATTTAATGGAGAGGGAAAACAATTATATGGAAATATAAAAATATATAATGCAGAAGGTAAGCAAGTAGATATTCCGATTGGTAGTGAAATTACTTTGAATGGTAATACTTGTACAATTGTAAATGGAACAACACAATGCAAGTTTTTAGATAATTGCACAGACAGTGGGACAAGCTATAATTTTGATTTCAAAATGGATATGAAAAATGTTTTAGAACAAAATCAATTGTTAGCAGGAAACTATAAAATTAAATTTGCATATGCTTTTGCACAGAATGATTTATTAAATGGAAACATTGCAGGTTGGATAGATGTTCCATTAACTATTATTGATTATTCAGATAATTATGGCATAGATGTTAGTATAGATAATAGTGAAAATTTAGCTGAAGATAAACTTCAATTAATTACAAAAGGGAAAGAGGAAGTTAGAATAATTCATACTAATTGTTCTGGACAGCTAGAAAATCCTTTTGTTAAAGTATCTGTTGTAGAAAAAACGAGTGATTTTGATTATTCTGCTACGGAAAATTCTAAAAAGATTACTGTAAATGATAATGGAGATGGAAGTTATAAAGTTGCTTTTTCTGATTCTCTTGATGTTGGTACTTATAGAGTCATATTTGAGCTTTTTGATAAGTATGGTAATAAGATGTCTGAGAATTTTGCTAATTTTATTGTGGTGGATAAACCTAATATATAAATTATACCCTATACAAGGTTGTGAACCAAAGTATAGGGTTTTTTGAATAATATTTTAGCTGTGAATTGTAACTATTTAGTAACATAGAATTAAAAAAATAAAATATAAAGGCTTGATATTTCAAAGAACTAATAGTAAAATATAAATGGAAAAAGGAGGAAAAAAGATGGTAGAAGTATCAACATCAATCCTAACAATGGAAAAAGGAAAAGAAGCCGAAACACTTTTAGCATTAGAAAAATCTAAAACAGATTATTTTCATATAGATGTTATGGATGGAAATTTTGTAGAAAAAGACACATACCATGACATGGTAGAATATAGTGCTTATATAAGAAGAATATCAAACTTACCAATGGATGTACATTTAATGGTAAAAGATATAGAAACAGCTATAGAAGTATTTTCAGCGGTAGAACCTAATATTATAATATTTCACTTAGAAGCATGTGAAAACAAAGAAGAAGTTATGAAATATATCACACTTATTAAAGAAAAGGGTTCAAGAGTTGGAATTGCAATAAAACCAGAAACGCCAATAGAACAGGTATATGAGTATTTACCATATATTCATACATGTTTAGTAATGACAGTAGAACCAGGCAAAGGGGGTCAAACTTTAATTACAGATATGATTGCAAAAATTTCAGAGTTGAAATTATATACAGAAAGAAAAAATATTGATATTGACATAGAAGCAGATGGTGGCATAAATTTAAAAACAGCAACAAGAGTAAAAAGAGCAGGAGCGAATGTTCTAGTTGCAGGAACAGCAATATTAATGGCATCTGATTACAAAGTCATTATTGATGAATTAAAGGAGGAAGAATAATATGCTAAATTTAAAACTTAACTTAAAAAATACTGGAATAGACCAAAAAGCTATCATGAAATACAAAGAAAAGGTTGAACAAATTCATCATGAATTACATAAAAGAGCAAATGCTCAAAATGACTTTGTTGGTTGGCTAGAACTGCCAACCAATTATGATAAAGAAGAATTTAAAAGAATAAAAAGTGCAGCAGCACGAATTCAAGAAGATTCAGAGGTACTTGTTGTAATAGGAATAGGTGGCTCATACTTAGGAGCTAGAGCAGTAATAGAAAGCTTAACAAATACATTTGATAATTTATTACCAGAATCAAAAAGAAAACATCCACAAATATTTTATGTTGGAAATAACTTAAGCCCTAATTATATAAATGATTTGATTGAAACATTAGGAACAAAAGATTTTTCTGTTAATGTAATATCAAAATCAGGAACAACAACAGAACCAGCAATAGCATTTAGAATATTTAGAGAAATATTAGAAAACAAATATGGAATAGATGAAGCAAGAAGCAGAATATATGTAACAACAGACAAAGAAAGAGGAGCATTAAAAACATTATCAGATGAAGAAGGATATGAAA